>CEUZ01068124.1_pt1 | contig 19270 bp, 18 predicted proteins | sample 361511 | NCBI WGS metagenome assembly CEUZ01 (sample SAMEA2622822, study PRJEB7988) | marine metagenome | biome: marine biome (ENVO:00000447); feature: surface water layer (ENVO:00002042); material: "saline water (ENVO:00002010), including plankton (ENVO:xxxxxxxx)" | depth 5 m
GATTTTTTTAAGTTTTTATAATCTGGCCAATTATACTCTAATTCATTTTTATGTATTTGGGATCTAAGTTCTCTTGATAAAAATGGCATAAAAGGATAAAGCATTATTAAAATATTATCTAAAGTCCAAATTATAGTATTTTTAGTTTCTTCAATTAATTTTTTATCACTACCTTGTAAAATTGGTTTTGTAAATTCTAAATACCAATCACAAAAAGTTCCCCAAATAAAATGGTATAAATCATTTGAAGCTTCATTAAATTTATATTCTTCAATTTTTTTAGTTATATTATCTTTTAAAACAATTAATGAATGTAAAATCCATTTATTTAAAACATTATTTATTTTTTTAGGATCAAAAGAATTATTTATTTTACAGTCATTTAATAATATATATCGGCTTGCATTCCATATTTTTGTTGCAAAATTTCTTGATGATTCAACTTTTTGAGTACTTAATTTAATATCACGCCCTGGTGATGCTAATGATGATAAAGTAAATCTTAACGCATCAGATCCGTATTTTTTTGTTAACTCTAAAGGATCTATTACATTTCCCTTTGATTTTGACATTTTTTGACCTTTTTCATCTCTTATTAATGCGTGTATATAAACTTCTTTAAAAGGTGGTTTTTTAGTAAAAAAAAGACCCATCATTATCATTCTAGCAACCCAAAAGAAGATAATATCAAAGCCTGTTATTAATAAATCTGTTGGGTAATATTTTTTATATTCTTTAGTTTCATTAGGCCAACCTAAAGTTGAAAATGGCCATAATGATGAAGAAAACCAGGTATCTAAAACATCTTGATCTTGAACTAATTTAACTTTCTTTTTATAGAATTTTTCTGCTTTCTTTAAAGCATCATTTTCATCCATAGCAGCAAATGCTTTTTTGTCAGGTCCATACCAAATAGGTATTTTATGGCCCCACCAAATTTGCCTTGAAATACACCATGGTTGAATATTTTCTAACCATTCAAAATATGTTTTCTCCCAAGTTTTTGGTAAAAATGATATTTTTTTTTCTTTAACTATTTTTATAGCTTCCTTAGATAATTTTTTTGCATCAACAAACCATTGGTCTGTTAAAAAAGGCTCGAGAATTTCTCCCGATCTATCACCATAAGGTATTGTGTGTTCATACTTTTCTTTTTTTTCTAATAGACCTTCTTTTTTCAAGGATTCTAAAATTTTTTCTCTAGCTTTTAATCTATCAAGTCCTTGATATTCCTTTGGCGTATTTTTATTTAATTTACCTTCATTATCAAAAATATTTATTAGTTCTAATTTATGTCGTAAACCAACCTCAAAATCATTAAAATCATGCGCTGGAGTTATTTTAACAACACCACTTCCTTTTTCTGGATCAGCATGTTCGTCTAAAACTAAAGGTATTTCTTTATTAATTATTGGCAATAAAACTTTATCTCCATGAAACCTTTTAAATCTTTTGTCGTTTGGATGAACTGCAACGCCGCTATCTCCTAACATTGTTTCTGGTCTAGTTGTCGCAATAGTAATATGGTTATTTTTGTTATTTTTAAGGGGATAATTAATATAATATAAAAAACCAGAAACATTTTTGTTTTCAACTTCTAAATCAGATACTGCGGTTTGTAATTTAATATCCCAATTTATTAATCTTTTTTCTTTAAAAATCATTTTTTTTTCAAATAAATCTATAAAAACTTTTTTCACAGTCTCAGATAAATCTTTATCCATTGTGAATCTTTCTCTTGACCAATCAGCGGAAACACCCAATTGTCTCATTTGAGATACTATTTCGTTTCCTGACTTATTTTTCCATTCCCAAATTTTATTTATAAAATTTTCTTTTCCTAATGAGTGTCTTGTTTTGTTTGTTTTCTTCAATTCTTTCTCTACAACTATTTGTGTTGCTATACCTGCGTGATCTGTTCCTGGTTGCCAAAGAACATTAAAACCATTTAATCTTTTATATCTAACAATGATGTCCTGAAGGGTAAAATTTAAAGCGTGTCCCATATGTAGAACGCCCGTAACGTTAGGCGGTGGCATCATAATACAAAAACAATCTTTTGATGAGTTTACGTCTGAATTGAAAATACCAATTTTTTCTTCAATTTCGTAATTTTTATTATCTATTTTTTTTGGATCAAAAGTTTTATCCAACATTTTATAATATTGAAATAATTTAGATAATTATAAACTAAATGTATAAATCTTCTAAAGATAATTCACCGATATCTGCTTTAAGTTGAAGAGCAGAAAATATATAATTTTTTGTTGCAGTAATTTTATTAAATTCTGCATCAATTAAATCTTCCTTTATTTGTAATAAATCAATATAAGATTTCATTCCTAAATTTACCTCTTTTTCTACACCTTCTAGTATCAATTTTCTTGCTTCAATATTTATATTAGCTGCCTTTAATAAAGTTTCTGAGGTTTGAAAATCAGTCCATGATTTTGTCACTGTTTGAGTAACTTCATTTCTTTTGTTCTCTAACTCAAATCTTACTTTCTTTGCAATAATTTTTGCCTGTTGTATTTTAGAAAGATTTTTTCCTCCTTTAAAGATAGGGACAGTAATATTAGCTGTTATTTCTGCTGTATCTGAAGAACTACCTTTCGATATTGCATCATCTGTTGATTGATATTCAGCATCAAGGCTTACATTTGGTAATGCGTCAGCAAATTTAGATTTAATATCATATTTAGCTATACTATCTTCTAATTCCGCAATTTTAATCTCAGGGTTCATTTTAAATGCGGTATCAAGAGCATTGTTAAAATTAGCAGGAAAATTTATTTTATTTATTTTTGGTTCTATTAAACTTTTATCTGGCAATAACTCTCCAACAACTTTTTTATAATTTGCTTTAGTTACATTATAATTATTAACAGATGCAATTTTTTCAGCTGAAATTTGGACTAATTTAGATTGAGCAAATACTAAATCTGATTGAGATGCAGTTCCAACATTTACAAATAATTCAATAGATTTTAAATCATTTTTAAATTTTTCTTCTTTTATATTGTTTAGTTCAATTAATTTCTTTTTTTCTAAAACTTCTAAATAAGCAAAAGCTGCTTCTAAAAAAACTTCGTATCGAGTTAATCTTAAATTTTCTTTTTCTATTAATAATTGATTTTTGGCTTTATTTGATTCAGCAGAAAATTTACCACCAGTATATATCTCTTGTTCAAGGCTTATAGAAAAATCTTGTGGGCTTCTATTTTCTTTAGTGGATGTTGTAGAAGTCGAAGAATCTACATCTTTATAACCTTTGCTTAAATTCATTTCAATTGAGGGATAAATTGCAGAATAAACTTGTTTTATATTTTCTTTTGAAGATTCAAACGAAAATTCTTGAGCTTTAATTTTTGGGTTATATTTTATTGCTTTATTAATCGTTTCAATTATATCTTGTCTTTCAATTGGTTCTTTATCATCTTGTAATTTTGGTGGTATTATTTCTTCAGAAGGTACTTCTTCCGAAGGAACTTCTTCATTATGATCATTTACCATAACCAGAGAATTATTTGCAATTTTTTTTAAATTCTTTGAAAGTAACAAATAGTTATTTTTTTTAATTAAAGAATTGTTATTATTTATTTGATTATTTCTTTCATTAATAGTTGAACTTTTTATCAATATTGGTTTTCTATTAGAGACAATAATGGATTTCGAATCAGTATTAATGTCTAAATTTTTATTTTTTGCTATTGGTCTATTTTTAAAATTATAATGAGAAATATCAAATTTTCTTATTATTGTATTATTTTTATGTGGTATTTTGCTAATTTTAAGCCGAATACTATTGGAAAAATCAACACCATTTTCATTATAATCAAAAATACTGTAAGATTTTTCAAATACATAAATTGCATAAAAATAAAAAATTAGAAAAATAAAAAAAAACCTCATAACAACTATTATATCTTGTATAAGGAAATATAAAAAAAACAAAAAAAATCTAGAGAATAAATTCTTTTTTTACTTTTTTAAAATCGTTTAAAATTGGTGTTTGTGCAGAAATATAATTTGATCTAGAAATTTTTCCCTTAATTTTTTTTATAATATGTATTTTACCTAAACCACTATTGTTATATAAAACAGTAATCAAAGTTCCTCCATTATTTTTTAATAATTTAAACAAATTTATTGGAATGAATTCAACGCCACCAAATATAAAAATAAAGTCAAATTTTTGGTTTAAATTTTCTATAACTTTTTGTGTTGAAAAAGTAACATTATTTATTTTTAATTTTTTAATATTTTTTTCAGCTTGTTTTACAAGATCTTTTTTGCTGTCAACTCCATAAACTTTTTTAGATAACTTTGATAAAACAGCCGATGAATATCCTGTCGAACATGCTAAATCTAATACTATATGGTTTTTATCTATTTTAGATAACTTTATAATATTTCCTATAATTCTAGGTTCCATTAAATATCTATCTGTATCAATCTCTATATCTTCGTCTAAATAGGCTTTTGTTCTTCTTTCAGATGGAAGAAAAATTTCTCTTGGAATTAAATTAAAAGCATTAAGTATATAATCTTCTACAATGTTATTAGTTAATAATTGGTTGTTAACCATATTTTTTCTTGCGATATTAAAATCTGACATAACTTATATTTTATATTTATTAAAAATATATTAATTAAAATTTTAATTTTTATTAATATTAAAAAATAAAAAATAAGGCCCGGTGGCAGAGTGGTTATGCAGAGGACTGCAAATCCTTGTACATCGGTTCGATTCCGGTCCGGGCCTCCAATTAATTTATACTAATAACTTTAAAATTTAATTCTCCTTTAGGAACAGAAATTGTAATTGTGTCTCCTATTTTTTTATTTAGTAAACCTTTTGCTATAGGCGAATTAAAAGAAATTTTATTTTTAGTTAAATCAGCTTCATCTTCTCCAACCAATTGATATTTTATTTTTGTATTATCTTCGGTATTTAGTAATTCTACAATTGAACCAAAAATAATCTGAGATTTGCTATCATTGTTTTCATTTTCTATAATTTCAGAATTACCGAGCTTAAATTCTATATCTTTTATTTTGGCTTCAACAATACCTTGATGTTCTCTTGCAGCATGGTACTCTGCATTTTCTTTTAAATCTCCATGTTCTCTAGCTTCAGCAATTGCTTTTGATATTTTTGGTCTTTCTTGTTTTAACTTTCTTAACTCGTCTTGAAGTTTTTTTTCTCCTTCTTTTGTAAGTGGAATTTTATTCATTATTTAAATTATATATTTAATATTTTTTCTATACATATAATTAGAAGTTGTTCTTCTTTTTTCTATATTATACAAAATAGTTTTCATTGACTTATTATCATTTATAAAATTCTTAAAAATTATACTAGTTGTTTCTTTATGATATTTTTTTTTAGCAAAATAAAAATTTTTAAGAATTTCGAGATCTTTATTACTTTGTTTTTTATAAAATAAAACATTCTTTTTTCTAAAAAGACATAATATAAAAAAAAAACAAAATACACTTTTTTTTAGGAAAAATCTTTTATCTAAATTTAATTTCATAATCTAATATTTAATAATATATAACTATTACTATAAATTTTAAAAAAAAAGTTTAAAATTCAAAAAAATATTTTTTTAAGATGATAATATAATAATATTTGTTAAATAATTATTTTATGATCCCGGGTAGCTCAGTTGGTAGAGCGGGTGACTGTTAATCACCTTGTCGGGGGTTCGAGTCCCTCCCCGGGAGCCAGATTATTATGAATACAAAAAATAATTTTACTAAATTAATTGGGAATACACCGCTTATAAAATTAGAAAAAGTTTCTAAAATAACTAAATGTAATATTTTAGGTAAAGCAGAATTTTTAAATCCGGGACAATCAGTTAAAGATAGAGCTGCTTTATATATAATAAAAGACGCGATAAAAAAAAATAAATTAAAAAAAAATGGAATAATAGTTGAAGGTACAGCTGGCAACACAGGAATAGGATTAACTTTAGTTGGAAACTCTTTTGGTTTTAAATCCTATATTGTAATGCCTAAAACACAAAGCGAAGAAAAGAAGAATGAACTAAGATCGTATGGTGCAGAGCTCCACTTGGTTCCAGCTGTTCCGTACTCAAATCCAAAAAATTATGTCAGATATTCTGAAACTCTTGCTAATAAAATAAAAATTAAAAATAAAGATAGAAGTGTTTTATGGGCAAATCAATTTGATAATTTGGCAAACTTTCAAGCGCACTATGAAACAACTGGCCCTGAAATTTGGAGAGATACAAAAGGTAAAATTGATGGCTTTATTTGTGCAGTTGGAACAGGTGGCACTATTGCTGGAATAGGTTCGTTTTTGAAAAAGAAAAATAAAAAAATAAAAATTGGATTGGTTGATCCTATGGGTTCCGCGTTACATAATTTTTATACAAACGGAAAACTTGAATCTAGTGGTAGTTCTATTACTGAAGGAATTGGACAAAGTAGAATAACAGAAAATTTAAAAAAAGCGAAAATTGATGAAAGCTTCCAAGCTAATGATAGAGATGCCCTTAATATAGTTTTTGATTTATTAAAAGAAGAAGGCTTAGTAATGGGAGGATCGACAGGAATAAATATAATGGGAGCAATACAATTAGCTAAAAAATTAGGCCCTGGGTCAACCGTGGTCACAATATTGTGCGATTATGGCACAAGATACTTTAGCAAAGTTTATAATAAAAAATTTTTAAAAAGTAAAAAATTACCTATTCCGGATTGGTTAAAATGAGTCAATTAATTGAAATAGATTGGTTAAAAAAAAATCTAAATAATGATGAAATAAAAATTATTGATGGCACTTGGCATATGCCTGGGGCTGGAGTTAATGCTTTTGAAATTTTTAAGGAAAAACATATACCTAATTCAATATTTGTTGACCTTGAATTAATTTCTGATCCAGAATCAAATATTCCGCATATGATGCCAAATGAAGATTATTTTTCAAAGAAAGTTTCGTCTTTTGGAATTAATAACAATGATCATTTAATAATTTACGATATGTACGGAATGTTTTCTGCTGCAAGAATTTGGTTTATGTTTAAAGCATTTGGACACAAAAAAGTTAGTTTATTAAATGGAGGGTTGCCTGCTTGGATTGAAGAAAAAGGAAAACTGTCAAACAATATTAATAAAATAAAACCATCAAACTATAAAGCAAATCTAAACAGATCATTAATAGCAAGTTATAATGAAGTATTTGACAATATATCTCAAAATTTATATGAAGTAATAGATGCCAGATCTCCTGATCGTTTTTTAGGATCAGGGGAAGAACCAAGACCTGGAATAAAATCAGGGCATATACCTGGAAGTAAAAATATATTTTTTAATAATTTAATTGATCAAGATTCAAAAAAGTTTTTAAAAAAAGAAGAAATAAAAAAAATAATTAAAAATTCAGGAATTGATGAAAAAAAAGATATAATTTGCACATGCGGTTCCGGAGTTACAGCATGTATTTTAAAGTTTGCTATACAATTGATAGATAAAAATAAAAATATAAAAATATATGATGGTTCTTGGTCTGAATGGGGAACTAAAGAGGAAAGTCCTTGTGAAAAAAATTAAAAAAATTACAAATTTAACCTTGGCTGGAAGAAATCCTTTCAAAAATCATGGAATTGTAAATCCACCTATTTATAGAACTTCTACAGTTTTATTCGAAAATACAAAAGAATTAGGTGAAGCAATTAAAAATAGGTTTAATCGAACATATTACGGTAGATACGGAACTCCTACAACTTTTGCATTAGAAGAAGGAATTGCTCAAATTGAGAATGGTTATAAAACTATTGCAACTTCTTCAGGAATGTCTTCAATATCTATATCGTTACTATCATTTTTATCAAAAAATGACCATTGTTTAATATCAGATTGTACTTATTATCCAACAAAAAAATTTGCTTCTAAAATTCTTTCAAAATTTGGTGTGTATGTTGACTTTTATGATCCAAAAAATTTAGATAGTATAAAAAAAAAAATTAACAAAAAAACTAAATTAATTTTTATGGAATCTCCGGCTTCCCTTACTTTCGAAATAGAAGATATTTCTGAAATTATAAAAATAGCAAAAAAAAGAAAAATAATAACAATGATTGATAATAGTTGGGCAACGCCGCTTTATTTTTCACCTATCAAAAAAGGAATAGATATATCAATTCTTGCTGCAACAAAATATATAAGTGGTCATGCAGACACAATGCTTGGTCTTATAACAACAAAAAATGAAAAATTATTCTTAAAAATAAAAGATACAGCAGTTAGTTTGGGAGATTGTCCTGGACCTCAAGAGTGTTACCTTGGATTACGAGGCTTAAGAACCTTGTCAGCAAGATTAGAAAATCATAGATCTAGTGCCTTAAAATTAGCACGATTACTTGAGAATAATGATAAAGTATTAAAAGTACTTCATCCAGCTTTACCAAAAAATGAAAACTACGATCTATACTGCAAATTTTTCTCTGGATCAACAGGTTTGTTTTCTTTTATTCTAAAAGAGACATCAAAAATCAAAATTTACAAAATGGTTGATAAATTAAAAATATTCAAACTTGGTTTTAGTTGGGGTGGTTATGAAAGTTTAATTCTTCCAGTATTTCCTAAGAGTGAAAGAAAAATAGCAAAATGGAATGAAAAAGGTGTCCTTTTAAGAATTCATGTGGGATTAGAAGATGTTGATGATTTAATAAACGACTTATTTAATGCATTTAAATTATAACTTTTTTGGTGCGCCCTGGAGGATTCGAACCTCCGACCCTCGGTTTAGAAAACCGATGCTCTATCCAACTGAGCTAAGGGCGCTCATAATTTGAAATTAAAAAAAAACTATTTTAATCTATTATGTTTAAAGTTATCAGAATAACTTTTGATTTTGTACTTTTTTTCTTTTTCATTAATTAAGATATAATCAAGTTTATTTTTTTCAACATAAAGAAGGGCTTGGTCCAAGCTATTAAACCTTAATTGAATTTGTTTATGAGTATTATCAGATTTATGCCAACCCATAAGAGGTTCCTTACCTAAATTATTTTCCTTAGGAAATTCTACAATCCAATACTTAAACTTAGAAAGACCAGATTGAGTAGCAGTTTTTAACGGTTTGTATATTTTTACTTTCATATGTAATGGTCGGGGCGAGAGGATTTGAACCTCCGACATCTTGCTCCCAAAGCAAGCGCGCTACCAGACTGCGCTACGCCCCGTTAATATCTAAAGTATGATTAATATAAATAAATATCAATATTAAAAAATAACAAAACTAATTAATTTTTTAATTTAGAATTAACAGATAAAATATAAATTAGTAAAAAAATAGATATATATAGTTCTATTATTTCACTTGTTCTTATATGAAAAAGACTTGGTATATATTTGCACTGTATATCAACACCAGGTGTGCCATGACAAAGAAATTTATAAGAATTATCTAAAATATAATAAAAGAAACATATAAATGATGAAGGAAAACAATATATTGTTGGGTATAAAATTCTGTATTTATTTTTTAAATTTATATTTATAAATGGACAAATAAGACCTCCGGCTATAACAAATAAAGTTAAAAAGAATCTTGGTTTTTGATCTAACCAACTACTTACGTTATGAAAATTTGTCTCTGATTGATCATTAATTTTTTTAAAAAAATCATTTGTTTCCCACTTGAACCACTGCTGGCCCCAACTAATTTCTTCACCAGAAAAATAAAATAAACCAAGTAAAAAAAAAATAAAAAAAAATAAAATATTTTTACTATACGACTTTTTTTTTAATTTATTTAAAACTGATAAACAAACACATAAAGAAATAAATAAAATTAAAAAGGTAGTGTTTTCAATAATTCCAGTTTCACCTTTAAAATAAGTAATGAAAAAATTTATATCAATAGATTTTGATACAAAAATAATTAAAGATATTAATATTGGAAAAAAAAACCATAAATTAGGATTTAAATCACTTTCTTTTAGAATTTTATTAAATTGAAACATAATTAATTATGAATAATATTGATAATAATTTAAAGAAATAAAAAATAAATGTTAGAAAATAATAAAATATATGTAGCACCTATGATGCAATATACAGATAAGCATGATAGGTATTTTTTAAGATTAATATCAAAAAATGTAATACTTTTTACCGAAATGATACCTACTAATGCAATTATTAATGGAAATCAAAAAAAATTATTAGAATATAATCACAAAGAGCACCCTCTAATACTTCAAGTTGGAGGTAGCGATCCTAAGGAAATAGCAAAATGTGCTAAAATTGCTAAAAACAATTTTGGTTATGACGAGATTAATATTAATGTTGGGTGCCCAAGTAAAAAAGTGGAAAATGGTATGTTTGGTGCTTGTCTAATGAAAGATCCCGATTTAGTTGGTAAATGTGTTAACGAAGTAATAGATAACTGTGATATTCCTATATCTATAAAATGTAGAATTGGTTTAGGTGAAAAGTTTAATTATTCTTTTTTAAAGAAATTTATATCTCTAGTTTCAAGTAAAGGTTGTAATAAATTTTATATTCATGCAAGAAATGCTGTGCTTTCAAAATTTAATCCAAAAAAAAATAGAACCATTCCTCCTTTAAAATATGATTTTGTATATAAAATAAAAAAAGAGTTTCCTAATTTAAAAATTATAATTAATGGTGGAATTAATGATATAGCATCAATAAAAAGTCATCTTAATAAAGTTGATGGTGTTATGATTGGAAGAGAAATTTATAAAAATCCTTTTTTTTTAAAAGAGATAGAAGAAAAAATATTTGGTAATAAAACAAAGACCACAAGAAAAAAAATTTTGGAGAATTTAGTCCCTTATATTGAAAAAGAAATAAAAAGAAATAATACAAGTATACAAAGTATAACAAGACATACTTTTGGTTTATACACTGGCATGAAAGGATCAAAAAATTGGAAAAGATATTTGAATAAAATTAAATTTTTAAAAGGTAATGTTAGAGATATCATTTTAAATGGTGTATCTAATTTAAATGAGTAAGAACTATAAAATAATTGTTTATACATCTAACGATTGCACTTTTTGTAATTCAGCAAAGATCTTATTAAAAAATAAAAAATTAAATTTTAAGGAAATAAACATATCAAAAAATGAAAATTTAAAAAAAGAAATGATAAAAAAAACAAATGGTTTAATGACTGTTCCTCAAATTTTTATTAATTCTCACCATATTGGAGGATTTGAAGAATTAAATAATTTGGAGAATAAAAAAAAATTAGATGACATTATTAACCAATAATTATTTCTCATCTTTGAAAAAAGTAATTTTGAAGAATGAAGAAAAATTAATATATTTTTTCTTAGCTTTAACAATATTTAATAACTTATCCCATTTTATTAGAAAAAATATTTTAGGTGATAGAATTGATTTTTGGGATTTTCATGTCTATTGGTGCACAGCAAATAAATTTATTGATGGTATAAACCCTTATGGAGGAAATGTAATTAAAGAATGTTTATCTCAATTTAATTTTGATTTATATTTTTCTTATCCTCCTATTATTCTAAAATCATTGTCTTTACTTGGTTACTACGATTTAAATACATCTAAAATAATCTGGATTTTAATTATTTTAATTTCTTTTTTTACAATAATTTTTAATTTAAAGAAAATTTATATGCCTAAAAATTTAATTTTTTTTACATTAGTTCTTATTTTTGGTGGTGGGGGTTTAATTTGGAGTGCTTTATTAGCTGGCAATATTTCTGTTATACTCTATGCAATTCTGTCAATAGGAATGTACGCTCTTATTAAAAAAAAACTTATAATTTATTTGTTGTCGGTTTCTATTATATCATTAGCTAAATTTCCTTTTTTCATTTTTTTTCTTCTACCAATTTTCTTATTTGGTTTTAAAGATGCAAAAAAATGTTGTTTTTTCATTTTAATAACAATTTTAATATATTTTTTTCAATTTATTTTTGATAAAGAACTTTTTTTAAGTTTTATAAAAAGTACAGTTACCTACAAAAGTGATGGTTTCTTACTAATTCATGGAACAGGTATTGGAATTCATGGCTTGTTAGATCTTTATCAAAACTCATTATATAATACAACTAATATTGAATTATTTAATCCATCAAGTTTTTTTTCATTTTTTATACACTTGTCTATATCAGGAATTCTTTTTGTGTCTTCTTATTCATTATTTAAAAAAAAGAACTTAAGGATTAAACAAATTAAGTTACTGATATCATTTTTTATAATTATTTTTTTATGTTGTTTTCCAAGAATTTCGCCATATGACTTTTTTATAATTATACCTGCAATTCTTTACATTTTAAAAAACTCAAGGATTAGAAAAATAAGTCATAATTATAATTTTGTTACTAGTTTATTAATAATATCTTTTTTCTCAATTTACGATTCAAAATATCCTGCTTTTTTTATATCTTCTTTTCTAATTTTATGCTTTTATCTTGAAGTAAGAAATAAAGATCCTTTTTATTTAAAAAAAATTTAGTAAAAAATACGTACTTTTAAAATAGTATACAAAGCTCTAAATCCATCTTTCCACGAAATTTTTTTTCCTTCATCAAAAGTCCTACCTTTATAACTAATATTTGTTTCAGAAATTCTTAAATATTTTTTTTTCTTAAGAACCTTTGAAGTAAATTCGAAATCAAACATAAAGTCTTTTTCCTTTAGTGTAATTAAATTCTTTAATATTCTTCTTTTAAAAATTTTATAACAAGCCGCCGTGTCAGAAATTTTATAAAAAAATATAATTGATGTAAAACTTGAAATAATATAATTTGCAATAGCAAATATTTTATAGTGGTAATGATTATTAAAATGAAACCTATTACCAAAAACAACATCATTTCCATTTTCTATTAATTTCAAAAGCTTTGGTATGTCATTTGGATTGTATTCTAAATCTGCGTCTTGAATTAATATAACATCATTTTCTTTTGTATATTTTAGCCCTTCTATTATCGCAGACCCTTTTCCTTCATTTTTTTTTTTTAATATAATTTTCATAATAAAATTATTCTTTTTATTTTTATAATTATTTAATAATTTTTTAGGTTTATCAGATTTAAGCCAATTTTTAGTACCATCTGTAGATGAATCATCAACAATAATTAATTTTATATTTTTTTTTATTTTTAAATTAAAAAGTTTTTTAAGTATTTTGGGAATATAGTTTATCTCATTATATACTGGTATAATTATTGAAAAGTTCATGTTTAAGTTTGGTGACCCCTACGGGACTCGAACCCGTGTTGCAAGAATGAAAATCTTGAGTCCTAACCGCTAGACGAAGGGGTCAAAATTAAATATAAATTTTTTTTAAGCCATTTTTTATCATTAATCAACTAAATAATATCTTTTTCAATAATTGCATCCTCTATAATAGTCTCAAAACTTGTTTTATTTTTCCATATTGATTTTTTAACCTGGCCAACAAAAGAGAATAAACTTTTTTTATAATTTTTTAGAATATTATCACCTAAAGCATTGTCTAACGCATAAAAAATAATAGCTTTAATAGTTTTAATGCCATCGGTAATAAAAAAAGATAAGTGTTTTTTAGATTCACCAACTAAATTGGGTTTTATAATTCTAACATTGCTAAACAAAAACTTTGGTTTAGGGTTGCCTATTCCAAAAGGAGCAATGCTATCAATTGATTCAATTAAATTATCATTTATAGCATTTAAAGATAAAGCTTCGTCAAAAAAAAGGTTATTATTGATTTGATTTATATTTTTATTTTCTTTCACTTTTTTTTCAAAAAAAACTTCAAAAAGATTTAATTTTTTTTCTAATATTGATAATCCAGCTGCCATTTGGTGGCCTCCTCCATTAATTATTATATTACTTTGTTTAGCTTTTAAAATTAATAAACCTAAATCAATTCCTACAACAGATCTTCCAGAACCTTTAAATATTTCTTTATTTTTTGTAAGAATTATAACAGGTTTGTTAAATTTTTCTTTTAATCTACTAGCAACAATGCCTAATACTCCCTCATGCCAATTTTTATCAAAAACAAATAAAGTACTATTATTATTTTTTTTATCTTTCTTAATTTTATCGATTGCCTCGTTATATACTTTTTCTTCAATTAATTTTCTTTGATAATTTAAAGTATTTAATTGTTTTACTAACAATTCAGCTTGATCTTCGTCATTAGAGCTTAATAATTTTTCGCCAATATCAGATTTACCTACACGGCCACCAGCATTAATTCTAGGACCAAAGAAGAATCCCAAATCCTCTTCATCAGGTTTTTTATTCAATTTACTTATATCAGATAAAGTTTTTAACCCTAAATTAGAACGATTAGAAAGAATTTTTAAACCTTGATAGACAAAAGCTCTATTTATATCAATTAATGGTACAACATCGCATACAGTTGCAAGTGCAACTAGATCTAAGAAATCTTGTAAATTAGGTATTTGATTAAATAATTTTCTTTTATTTATTAATTCTTTAATGAAAAATAAATAAATAAATACAATTCCTGCTGTGCATAAAAAACCATATTTAGAATTATCAAATATTGTATTCGGATTAATTAAAATTATTCTATCTGAGTGTTTCTCATTAGATTTATGATGATCAATTATAATTAAATCAATATTGTTTTTATTAATATATGATATCACTTCATGAGAATTAGTTCCGCAATCTAGCATTATTAATAATGAAATTTTTTTTGATTTAATTTCATCTATTGCTTTTTTATTTGGGCCATATCCTTCGGTAATTCTATCAGGTATATATGTAAAAATATCTATATCAAAAAATTTTAGAAATTTTTTTAATAGTACTACTGAAGTAAGTCCATCCACATCATAATCACCTAAAACAGCAATTTTTTCTTTATTATTTATAGCATCTAAAAGTCTGTCACATCCTTTTTCCATGTCGTTAAATATTTTTAAGTTGGGTAAATAAAATTCTATTTTTGGATCTAAGAAATTTTTTATATCATCTATTTCTTTTGATCTAGTAGATAATAAATTTGAAGTAAAATTTGATAAAGAATATTTTTGAGATATGTGTAGTGCAAATCTTAAATCTGCATCTTTTTTAATCCAATTTTTTTTTAATATTGAATTTTTCATATAAAAAGATAATTACTACAACAATTAAGTTTTAAAATTATTTTTTTTAAACTTAATTGAATTATTTTTAGTAGAAATAATTAAAGAATGAGTTAAAAAATTATTTTTTATTTTTTTTATACCATTAAGTAGGTACCCGTTAGTTACACCAGTAGCAACAAAAATAGAATCTTTTTTTATTAAATCTTTTATTTGATATTTTTTTTTTAAATTTTTTACCCCCATTTTATAAGCTCTTTTTTTTTGTTTTTCATTATCAAATATTAATCTACATTGCATTTGACCATTAAGGCACTTGAGGGCAGAAGCTGCAAGTACTCCTTCGGGAGCACCACCTGTGCCAACATAAATATCTATATTAAATTTTTTTATTGCAGTTGAAATTGCACCAAATATATCGCCATCAGGTATCATAAGTTTTTTACATTTCTTTTTTTTAATTAATTTATATATGTGTTTATGTCTTGGTCTATCTAAGAAACAGACAACTAAATCATTTATTTTTTTTTTTTTATAAAATGCTAATTTTTCCAATGTTTCTTCTAGAGGACTATCAAGGTCTAAAAAATTCTTTGGTAGGCCCGGTCCTACAGCAATTTTTTCCATATAAACATCTGGTGCATTTAAAAAACTATTTTTGTCACCTATCGCAATAACAGTTAATGCGTTTTCTTTATTATTTGCTGTTATTTTTGTTCCTTCGAGTGGATCAAGGGCAATGTCAAATTTTAATCCACTATTTCCATTACCAACTTTTTCACCTATGAATAGCATTGGCGCTTTATCTCTTTCACCTTCGCCAATAACTATAGTTCCAGAAAAATCTAGTTTATTTAATTCTTCTCTCATAGATTCTACAGCAGCTTTATCTGCTGAAGTTTCATCTTTTTTTCCAATATAATCATATACTGAAATAGCAGCTAGTTGTGAGACTTTTAATATTTTTGAGTTATAATCAAATAAGTTTTTTTTTTTCACAAAAAGATTTTACATAATTATTTTATACATGTAAAACCTGCATAATTATTGCTTTTTCTTTTACAAAATTACACTTATTTAATTTATTTGCAGCTTTATCAATAGAGCTTTTTTTGCATTTGTGCGAAAGAATTACAACATTAAATATTTTTCTATTTAATTGTTCTTGAAATAAAGATTTTATAGATATATTAAAATTTTTTAAGATTGTTGTAATTGCAGCTATAGCTCCTGGTTTATCATATGTTTTTACTCTTATAAAATAGGAGTTGTCTCCCGAAAAATTGTTTGAAATACTAACTCTTTTTAGATCTTTATAAGTGATCCCATACATATTTTCATTTTCATAGCTAGAAATATTTATTAAGTCAGATATGACAGAAATTGAAGTTGGATCTCCTCCTGCACCTTCTCCAACTAAAATTGTTTTATTTTTTTTATTAGCATCAATTATTATTGCATTTAAGTTTTTATTAACATTCGATAACTCTTTTTCTTTTGAAATAAGAAAAGGTGAGACAATTAGTTTTATTTTTTTTTTTTCTATACAACCAATTCCTAATAATTTTATTCTAAAACCTAATTTATTTGCAAAAAAAATATCTTCTTTAGTTAATTTTTCTATTCCGGAACAAACAGCTTTTTTAATATCTATTTGCTTGTTAAAAGAAATTTCTGACAAGATGATTATTTTATGCAATGTATCCAATCCATTTAAATCATCTTCTGGATTTTGTTCTGCATATCCTAGCTTTTGTGCCTTTTTTAATGAAGTACTAAAATCGTTATTTTCTTCTAGCATATTTGTTAAAATGTAATTTGATGTGCCATTTAAAATTCCTGTAATTTTATTTATCTTTATTCCTTTAAAACTTTTTTTTAATGTTGAAATAACAGGAACTCCTCCAGCAACAGAAGCTTCAAAACCAATTTTAACTTTATTTTCTTCAGCTAATTTTGCTAGTTTATAACCATCGTGGGCTAAAAGAGCTTTGTTTGCTGTTATTAAATTTTTTTTATTTTTTAGTGTTTCATAGCAAATATCTCTTGCTATCCCTTTTGCTCCACCAATAAGCTCTATAACAATATTAACATTCTTTTGCCTAATCATATCTTTGTAGCTATTAAACCACTTGTAATTCTTTAATCTAAAATTTCTAGTTTTTGATTTATTTTTTGCAAATACACCAACAATATTTACTCTTAATCCAGATCTATTTAAAAAAATATTTTTGTTACTCTCAATCAGCTTAATTGTTGAGGACCCAACAGTGCCCAAACCTGCAATAACAATGTTAAGGTTTTTTATCATTAGAAATGAGATTAATATTGAATAAAAATTTCTGCTCTTCTATTAGCTGCTTCTAAACTAGGCATAATTTCAGCATACAAAGGATTTGAATCTGACATAGCTACTAACTCGATTTTTTGGGAATTTAACCCTATTGTTGAAAATTCTTTCATAACTATTCTTGCTCTTTCTAACGAAATATTAAAATTTACTAAAGCATGTTTTGTTAAATCCATATCATAGTTTGTTCTACTACTAGAATGACCAACAATGACAATTTTTTTTCCTTCATTTTGAATAAATAATTCAGCAACTTGTTTTATTTTTGATAAATCTGAACCTGACAAATGGCTTGAACCATGATTAAAGGTTACTCTAGCAACAGGAATTTCTCTTTCCTCTATTTTTTTTTTCTCAATAATTGTTGTTTCTTTAATTGTCGTTTCTTTAATTTCGGCTTTTTTAATTAAATCACTTTCTTTTTTTAGCTGATTTGAATTATTTTCTTGTTTATAACTCATTTTTAATCCCAAAATGTTTTCTATATCTTGAGGTGTGTAATATAAATCATTTTTTTTTATTTTTTCCTCAACTTTAATAACTTCATCTTTTGTTTTTATATTTTTTAAATTTCTTGCTAAATCATGCAATTCTTTTTCTTGTGCAGTTTCTTCAACTTTAAAATTAGGAGCATTTTTTGGTTTAAAACCATCGATTTTTTCTAATTTAGAACTCAGTATATTTCTTATTGAATCATTAGTTTCTTTATTAGATTTTATTAATTTTTGTTTTTTTTGTTTAATCTCTTTTTCTACAGTATTAAATTTAGGCTCTAATTCCGCAACCTCCATTTCTGTTACTGGATCTGATGGGACAGGTTCTAATTGTGTGTTATTTTCAAGATCTTTTATAATTTCCTTTTGTTCATCAAATGATATTGCTTTATCAGGCCTATTAGGAACATTTGCTAAGTTTGGGTATTCCTCTATATTGCTAGATTCTACATCCCCTTGTAATCCTTCATTATTTTTTGAATATTTTTCTTCTTTATCTTCAATAAAAATTCTTTCATCGACTATATTTAGGTCATTTTCTTTTTCATTTTTAGAAACTGCTATTTGTTCTTCTGCTTGTTCGTTGTTTTTTTTAGATTTAGAAAAAAATTTATCATTTACTAAAGAACAATTTACCAGTAAGAAACTAGAACTTAATAATAATACCTTTAATAATTTCATATGAATTAGTTAATTATTTTTATTTAATTTTGCAAGATATTCTTGCGATAATTTATAATATCTTTCAGCTGATTTTATATTAAATTTTATTTCATCATCAGTAAGCTTTCTCAAAAACTTTGCTGGTTTTCCTGCCCATAATTCACCTGATTTAACAATTTTTTTTTGTGTTAATAATGAACCGGCTGCTAGCATTGCTTTTTCTTCTACTACTGCGCCATCCAGAATAGTTGAAGACATTCCTATAAGAGAATTGCTTTCAACTTTACAGTCGTGAATAACGCAATTATGACCTATTGTTACGTTTGAACCAATTTCTGCACCATTTCCATTAGTAGTGCAATGAATCATGGTTAAATCTTGTATATTTGTTTTAGATCCAATTCTAATTTTCTCAACATCTCCTCTTATAACAACATTAAACCAAATATTAGATTTAGATTCAACTTCCACATCTCCAATAACATAGGAGCCAGGGGCTATAAAAACATTTTTTTTAATTTTTGGTTGTTTTTTTCTATATTTAATAAGCATTTCAAATGTAATTATTTAAGAAGGTATATTAAATTACTGTTTATACTATATTTATGGAGCAACAGGATTAAAACTCAAACCTTCATCTTCTTTAAAATTAAAAATTA
>CEUZ01040133.1_pt1 | contig 19261 bp, 21 predicted proteins | sample 361511 | NCBI WGS metagenome assembly CEUZ01 (sample SAMEA2622822, study PRJEB7988) | marine metagenome | biome: marine biome (ENVO:00000447); feature: surface water layer (ENVO:00002042); material: "saline water (ENVO:00002010), including plankton (ENVO:xxxxxxxx)" | depth 5 m
ACCACCACGTCTGAGAAACTTTTCTGCCGGTAAGGTGCCGCTATGGAGAAACTCCGAACCCCAGATGAACGATTCGAGAACTTAGTTGATTGGCCCTTCGAACCTCGTTACGTGAATATCGACGGGGAGCTTCGTGTTCACTACATCGACGAAGGAACCGGCCCAACGGTGCTGCTGTTGCATGGCGAACCAACTTGGGGCTACCTGTATCGAAAAATGATCCCGACTCTCGTCAACTCGGGTTGCCGAGTCATCGTCCCAGACCTCGTTGGTTTCGGCAGGTCAGATAAACCAGTGATGCGCGATGACTACACCTACGGACGACACCTTCGTTGGCTCACTCAAACCATCAACGAGATCTACACAACATCACCATTGGGCCCCATCACATTGTTCTGCCAGGACTGGGGCGGCCTGTTAGGTCTCTGCCATATGGCTCAACACGCCGATATGTACCGAGGGGCGGTCGCGTCAAACACCGGTGTCCCATTAGGTCGAGACATTGGCATGACCGACAAAGATCCATTTGCCTTATGGCGCCAATTTTCTCAAGACATCACCCCATTCTTGGCATCGGAATGCGTCGCTGGCGACGATTCACCGCTGCCATCAGTACCGGGTTTCCAACTCACCGAAGAAGAAAAACAGGCATACAACGCCCCGTTCGTCGATGACACCTACGTTGCTGGGGCACGCCAATTCCCGGTATTGGTCCCAACATCAGGCGTACATCCCAGCGCCCACCTATGTCGAGAAATATGGTCCCTCCTCGCCGATTGCCACGTCCCATTGACGACAGCTTTCGGGGACAACGACCCGGTGACAGGCCCGTTGCAGGGTTTGATGTCAACCAGCGTGCCAGGGGCAGCCGATCAGCCACACATAATCATCGAAGGGGCAGGCCACTTCATCCAAGAACATCAACCGGACCGATGCGTCGAGACCATCCTGGGATTACTAGATCGCACTGGGTAACCGCACCGTCCACAACTAGTAACTATCGTTAAGATAGTAAGACCACGATGTGCTGAGGCATTCGAGAAAGTAGACCAAAATGGTGGAAACAGCTGGCAACACAACCATCGACATTGAAGCTAGTCCCGAATCGGTCTATGCGATTTTGACCGATTTAAGCAGAATCAACGAACTGAGCCCAGAGTGTTACAAAGCAGAATGGGAAGGCGACGCGACCGAAGCGGTTGTTGGTGCCAAATTTCGGGGATACAACGATAACGGAGGCAACAAATGGGATGCCGGTTGTGTTGTCGTGGGCGCCGACCCCGGAAAAGAATGGTCATTCGAGGTACCGGGAGATGACGGTCGCAGCACCGTATGGCGCTACCAAATAGAAGCAACACCGAATGGGTGTCGGGTCACCGAAAGTTTCGATTCACCAGTTCTTGATGGCGAGTTTTTCCAAAAAATAAACCGACACAAACTGCTGCTAGACAACATCGCTCAGAGCTTGGCGAACTTGAAAGCCGTTGCGGAGGCCTAAACAGCGACCAGCTTTATGTCGTCTTAAATTGATTGACGATGACCACTAACGGAACGCGCTCGAAAAGGAGCGCTCTGCCCGCAGTGTTCCAAGTCGCACCTTCGGACGCAGACACCAACCAGGCAACCTCAACAGGTGAGGTTGATCGATGGCGAGCACGACTGGTGTTTCTGTCGACGGCACTTGGAGCTTTCCTCGTCACCGCCAACGTCTCAACCATGAACGTCGCATTCCCAGACCTCGAGCAAACCTTCGTTGACACCAGCCGAGGTTCGCTGACCTGGGTCCTCAACGCCTATACCATTGCCTTCGCAGCCCTTCTGATACCAGCGGGACGTTTAGCTGACAGGTTCGGCCGTCGACGCGTCTTCATGATCGGTCTCGCAATCTTTGCGGTTTCGTCAATGCTTGTCGGAGCTGCACCAAACTTTTCTATTGTGATCGTTGCTCGCCTCATCCAAGGTGTCGGAGGAGCGTTACTCACTCCAGCGTCATTAGGGCTGTTATTGGCGGTCACTCCTGATTCTGCACGAATGACAACGGTCGCCAAGTGGGGTTCGCTCACAGCGCTCGGGGTAGCAACGGGCCCAGCCGTTGGTTCCCTTATCGTTGACTCATATGGGTGGAGGTGGGCGTTCCTGCTGCTACCACCGTTTTGTCTGCTGGCGTACTTGACTGGCAAAACTACGTTGCCTGGCAACGCACCCAATGACGAAGCCCCCTTCCCTGACATCGTCGGAGCGCTACTCCTAGCGACCTCTATGGCCTTGCTTGCGTTTTCTATCGTTCAAGTTGGGCCCTGGGGATGGACCTCGCCGGGGGTCGTCGGCACCTTACTGCTGTCTCTCGTCCTCTTGGTCCTCACCTTTGCGAAAGGTCTCAAACATAAAGCCCCGGCCATACCAACACACCTGTTTCGTATTCAATCGTTGAACATGGCGAATCTTGCGACAGCGATCCAATCAGCGGGACTGTCGGCTTCGATACTTGTGAACGTTTTGTGGCTCACCCAAGGATGGGGATACTCGATACGCACCGCTGGGCTCGCAACGGCACCACTTCCGTTGTTCGTAGCGTGCTTGGCGCCTTTCGTTGGGAAACTTGGAACCCGTTACGGGGTGCGAGTCATTGCTGTGCCGGGATCATTCTCATGGGGGATAGGTGTGCTGATGTACGCCTTATTCGTAACCGAAACCCCTAACTATTGGGGCTTGTGGCTGCCGGCTTCACTTCTAGTTGCAATCGGCGTAGCAACAACGTTCCCAATTATCAGTGCAGCTGCGGTAGGTGAAGTTCCACCCGAAGACTTCGCGGTTGGCGGATCCCTCAATCAAGTCGGCCGACAGTTCGGTGCCACTATTGGCGTAGCAGCCCTCATCACGGTGGTCGGTTCAGGCGTCGATATCAGCGCTTACCACAACGCGTGGTTTGTGACCGCTGCTACGGGACCGCTCGCGGCGTTGGCTGTCTTCTTCATTCGTGAACCGAACTCAAACAAATAGCCGCCAGCCCACCAGCGTGTCAGGTTAAACGGAGAGTTCAGCGGCCGGTTTATCGATTGGCTGGCTCCAACTTTCCACAGGGATGTCGGTGCCGATAACTAACCGATGCGTGGGACTCACCAACTCCTTATGCAACCATCCCGCAGGTGCACGAAGTCGACACCCCGGTGTGGCGTGATACACGGTGCCATCTTCGGTAGCAACATTCGCTTCACCTGACACCAGCCAAATTGTTGCACTGAACTCATGCCAGTGCAGGTCCGTGTCATGTTGGGTGTCGGTGTCAAACGCGAAGGCGTGAAGACCCAGCTTCTTAGCTTCAGCGAACGCTTCCTCTTCAGTGATGGGATCACCCTGGACGAACTCGAACTCCATACTCATTCAACTTTCAGTTTCGTGCTTCCATAGATTCTGTCAGCTATTAGACCAAACAGGAAGAACAGACCGCGATGCCGAGTGTCTCACCCCGCAGATACTCATTGTCGGTATGCGAATACCAGGACCAAATGAACTAACCAGTCACGTACAAGTCGAAATACTTCGACGTTCCATCGCAATGGAGACACCCGGTGCTTCGGTGACGGTGTCTGTGCGGCTCACCAGAGAAGAAGCCCTCATGATGCTTGATGGCTACTTGAGACAAGCCAACGCCGCATAAATCCCAACTAGCCAGGTCCAACGTCGAGTCGGGCCTGTGGGTCTTTCGTCCACTCCAAAAGTGACCCGTCATAGAGCGAGATGTTTTTGTATCCGAGCGCATCTAACGCCAAAAAAGCGGTACTCGCAGCGATTCCTCCTCCGCAATATGTGATCAGCCGCTTGAATTCGTCTGCTCCGGCGTCACGAAAAACAGTTTGAAGTTCGGAACGTTCACGAAGCGCACCTGTAGATGGATCGATAACTGACATCGCAGGGACACTGACGCTTCCCGGAATACGCCCAGGTCGACCATAGTGTTGTCCGTCTCCTTCGAACTGTTCGCGAGATAACGCGTTGACCAAACCAACCGCGGGGTCATCAACTGCAGTTGTTACAGCCTCTTTGTCAGCAATCCACTCAGGAATCTCACTCGCTTCAAAAGCGCACGGTGAACGATCAGGAACGACATCTGTGACTGGTCGTCCCGCTTGCACCCAAAGGTCGTAAGTGCCATTGAGCAGCCGAACATCGTTGGCTCCTGCTTGACGAAGTGACCACCAACAACGATGGGTGACCACATGCGTGTTTGTGCCGTAAAGCACCAAGGTCTGATCGTTGGAAATTCCCATGGCCCCTAACAGGGCATGGACATTCGTCGCAGCGAGAGCCGCGAACGGGAACGGACCAGCGGGATCGGAAAGGTCATCGACCATATGTAGGTAGTGGGCGCCCGGAATGTGAGCTTTGTCATAGTCGGTACGCATCGAAAAAAAGTCAGAAGGGCCTGGAGGTTGAGGGCGAAAACCGGCACGTACGTCGATAATCGCTAACTGTGGATCAGCTAAATGGTCTTCGAGCCAACTAGGACTGACAAACGTGCGACTGTAATTGTCCATGTATCTCACCTAACTAGGTACCAGTGGTTGAGGACTGTACATTGAACAACTCTCATGAACCTCGCAAAAAACATCGTCGGATGTTTACTCGGTCTTCCATTTATATGGATAGGAATCCAACATTTCGTTAATCCCAAAGCTTTCAACGAGATTGTTCCCCGCTACCTAGCAGCGCCGTCTTTTTGGACCTATGCCAGTGGAGCGTTGGAGATACTTCTTGGTTTAGGACTCATGATTCCAGTGACCAGAACGATTTCTGCACGCCTTCTAGTGGCCTTGGTGTTGGTGATGTCGCTAGCGAATCTAAACATGTATTTGAATGACATTCCGTTTAACGGCAACCTTCTCAGTGCGACCGGCCACGCCATTCGTTTGATCATCCAAGTTTTCTTGCTAGCGGTTTTGCTGTGGCTTGGGGCAATCTTCTAACTCATCCTCCCGACACGTTGAAACTTTGACTGGCTGGAGGCGATTACCCTTCGCGTTATGGCATTGATGGAATGGGCAAACCTCAAAGCGCACGAACTGCGGGCACTCGCAGCTGACGATGCGGTCGTGATAGCACCGGTTGCGGCTATGGAACAACATGGACCGCACCTGCCGGTACAAGTAGACAGTCGCTTAGCTACCGAGGTGTCACACAGAGCGGCAGAAAAAGCTCACGATGAGCAAGCAACTGTGGTTTTGCCGGTCGTTTGGGCTGGTTTGTCTGAACACCACATGCCGTTTGGAGGGACCATTACCCTTGACTACGAAACACTGCTCTCAATGTTTCGATGCATCGTTGACAGTGTCCAACGCCACGGCTTCAATAAAGTCGTTATCCTCAATGGCCACGGCGGCAACATCGATGCCTGCAAAATGATCGCCCAAAGTCTGTCGCTGGAACTTGACGAGGTAACGGTGGTCGCTGCGACCTACTGGTTGGAATCTGCTTCTCGACTCGCACTGATACTTGAAGATCAATCCAACGTCTTACATGCCGGTGAAGCGGAAACATCAATGATGATGCAGCTAGAACCCAACCTTGTTGACGACAGCGACCTAGCCTCGCATCGAACTCCAGCTGATCTAAGTTTTTTGTTAGCAGGAGAAGGCTCATTTCGTTGGCGTGACTTAGCAGCCGTGACCCCTAACGGTGTCCTCGGTGACCCCACTTCAGCTAACGCGGCTAAAGGTGAACTACTTCTCGAAGCTGCTTCCGACGCGATTGCTGATCTCATCACTAACCCAGCAACCTGGGCACCGACAACGGACTTACGTGGAGACTCAACGGGCGGAGTTCCGTTTCACCGTTAACGCATGTACCTGATGTCTCGGTAGCAGTTAGATTTTGTTACCAGATCACTAATTCAGGCATCTACAAGGAAGGGGTAGTCGTGGAGGTCGTCAACGAAGTCATACCAACCAGTCGTGAACGTATTGAAGAGATGATGGAACCTGGCCCTGAAGGGCCGATTTTCATGGTCAACCTTTTGAAATTCAAAGAGCAAGCCGAATATGAAGACGGTCGAGAAACCGATCTCACCGGATATCAGGCATACCAAATATATGGACGTGGTGTCGCGCAGCTTCTACCCAGGTATGGCGGTGAGGTCTTCTTCATGGGGGATGTAACCATGCTCTCTCTCGGTCAGGTGGAAGACCTTTGGGATGAAGTGGCTATCGCCAAATATCCGAACCGAGCGGCCCTGTTCGAAATGACGACTTCCGAAGAATGGCAAGCGTTGGCTGTGCACCGCGCCGCAGGATTAGTAGGGCAGCTCAATATCGAAACCGTTGACCCACGACCCTAAGACCTTCGTTATTTAGCTCTCTAACATCGTTTGATAATCAACTTCAAGTTGACGTTGCAGGAGATGATGAAAGTGCCGCAACTTTGTTTCCTGATACTGAGACAACAGGGTGTGTCCACTCGCAAGATTCTTCAACCCAAGTTGAACCTGAGGCAGATTGTAAAGATCTTGATTGAAGACTTTCGCGAGCATCCCTAGCTGAGGAGCGAGCGTCCAGTCATCGTCTGCTGATAACCACTGAACCTTTGCTGGTGGTGGTCGTTCGTCGGTTAACGGCGAAGGCAAGAACAGCATGCATTCGAAGAGACATTCATCCGGGTTATCTCCGTTGGGTCGAAAGCGGTACTGAATCGGGTTGAGGCAGCCCCATGGATGCCAGTTTGGGAACACAGAAAAAAAGATCGCATCAATGAGTTCGGCATCACAGATCGATTCAACGTCCACTTTGTGGACGGCGTCACCTAAAAGAGAAATTAGTTCTGCACGCTTACGTTCAGCCAGCTCCGACCGCTCTTTAGCGAAATCGGATCTTGAGCTACGAGGAATCGGGACATCTTCGAACTTAGGCAGTTGTTCACCACCAATCCATAAACAAAGATGCGGATCAGCATGAGTCAACTTCCCTTCGACCCATTCGCCGTTAGAACGAAAAGTGCTTACCTCGCCGTCAAGATCAGTGACGTCGACGTTGCCGGAATCAGTTCGCTCATATATGTGCCCACTGAGCGGATGGCGAAATCTCGTGTAGAGCCTCCCATCAGGATCAGGGTCCCACTCAGGGACTGTCGCTAGATGCGGACTAGTGACCTGAGCAGGAGAAATAGCACGGGAATAACTGCCATAGGCGTCATATCGACTGTTTGCGTCGCCGAGCGATTCCATAAGTGTCGGATGCGTCGTTACAACGTGGTAGGACTCCATGAACGCTTCTTGACAAACCTTCCAATTACATCGGACGACCTTGGCGACATGGACTGCTTTGTAACGACGTTCCAAAGGCAACGTAGTTTGGTGTTCAGAAAAATCACCCAAGAAATCCATTAACGGTTCAGCGGTGAGGTCCGGGTTAAGGAAAATAAATCCGCCGTACCTCCCAATTTGGGCCTCGGGCAGACTGCACTGCTCAGGTTTGACGTCCGGAAAATCCCATTGGCAGGGGATCTCATGTAACGCTCCGTCAAGCTCCCAGGACCATCCATGAAAACTGCACCGAAGGATAGAGGCGACTTTCCCAGGTCGTTCACGAAGTTTCCGCCCCCGATGAAGACAAGCGTTCCGGTAGGCCTTGATGTCGTCGGGGTCTTCGCCGGTCCGAACGAGTAGAAATGAGAGTCGAGCGATGTCGTAGACCACATAGTCCCCGACATCACAAAGTTCGTCTTCGTGGCAGGCCAACTGCCACACTCGCGACCAAAGTTTCTCAACTTCTAGATCATGGAACTCTTGAGAAAAGTACACCGAGGTCGGTATACGAGAAGACCCTGAAGGCATAGGTGACTCAGCCAGAAGGTGGTCAGGGACTGAGCGAGAGTCACTGTCAAGAAGTTCTTTGTAACTGATTCCTGCAGACCGGTTCGTTCCGCTGACAGTCTCAACCATTTCCTGCCGCTTCCTTAGCTGACACGACTACGTCTATTCGCTGTGGACCCCGCAACACGAAGCTCGGTATATACCTCAACTCGGAGCGGTTGGTTACCTGTATGTTGCTTAACCGCTCACCTAATGTTTCCGCGACAATACGCGCTTCGAGGCGAGCGAGACCTGCGCCGACGCAGTAATGCGGACCCTTACCAAAACTCAAATGTTTGCCTTGACCTTCACGTCCAGGTTGGAAGGTATCTGGGTGTTCCCAGATTTCTGGGTCCCGATTCGCTGCCGCATACATCAAAACAACCTTTGAACCGGCTGACAGTGTCGTCGACCCGATCTGAGTGTCTTGGGATACGACACGAAACATCCCTTGAGTGGGAGCCGCTAAACGTAACGCCTCGTCGGCGACGTCTTTACCGTAAAGGGGATCTTCAGCGAGGCGCGCCCACTGCTCAGGATGTTCGTCAAGTAGGAGCAACATTTCCCCCAACAAATGCGTTGTGGTTTGGTTCCCAGCAACCAGCAATTGCTGGATGATGCTCAACATTTCGGCGATGTTGAGTGGAGCCGAATCGAAGCCCTCCGCATCGTCATTATCGATCTGCGCGTTCACAAGATCAGTCAAGATGTCGTCCTGCGGGGTCTTGCGACGCAATTCCAGCTGATCAGCGAAATACTTTTGATATTCGATCACTTCTCGATCCGACGCGAGACGCTCGTCAATAGAAATGTTGGTACCAATCCCGGCGACAGAGGCATCGCTCCATCGTTTGAAGTCGCTCAAACGATCATCGGGAACATTTAACGCTTTAGCTATGACCGCAACAGGGAGCGGCACAGCGAACAACTCCACGAAATCCAAGGATTGACCAGTAGCAGTGCCGGAGATGAGTTGATCAATGAGTTGATTAGCGAGCTTTCGAATAGTTGGCTCCAGTGAAGCGATGGCTTTCGGAGTGAACGCTTGACTAACTAAACGGCGGTAGCGAGTGTGTTCGGGGGGATCGACAGTCAACATTGTCCCGACTCTCTCGAAACCGCCCTCTTGTTCGTATAGTTCTTGAGCTCGTCGAGCGTATTCGGAGTTCCCTTCCATACTTCCGGCATCGAACCTGGATGAGAACAATGAGGTGTTCATAGCGCAGGCCGCAACATCTTCATATCTCGTAACCAAATAGATAGGTGTACCCAGAGCATCTGTTTCAAAGACACCTTCCTCATTTTGCATCTTCGCGTAATACCCATGAGGGCACTGTTGGATCTCAGGGTCGAAAAGATTGAAATCGTCTAGATCTCTCTCAGAGGATCGCAGCGATGCATCATGAGGGGAATCACCAGGCACAGGCATCAAATTTCACGCTCCCCCCCGAGGCTTACTGCAAACTGTGTTCATCAGCAGTCTCGCGCGAGACCACGGCTGTTCCAACACCTGATGACCTAGCAGCGCTCCTCGACCAACACCCGGAACTCATTTTCGAGGGCGAATACACAGAAGACTCCGCCGTTCGATAAGAATTCTCGTTTCAAGGATGCGGCTGAAGACAGCTTCTATTGAGCCCAGCACATCGTCGTATATGGGGCTGCCGCTCCGTCTTTGGTCCCTTGGGGCCAGGACTCGTAGTCCTTAAGCGTGAAGGCCCCCATGAGGCCCTTCAAAATACAACCACAGATTTCTTGTGGTGGTCTTGCATTGGCGTCTGCCTCGGCCGCGTCTTTGACAATGACGGCGCAAATATCACGCCAGCTATTTTGGTAGTCCTCAGGCCACTCGTACCCTTGTTTCGTGCTCTCAGCGACGTGGGTAATGGCTTGCACGTCTGCATTGATTTGCTCAACATCGGCTTTCAACTCGTCGAACTCTTTTGAACTCACCGAGTCACTTGAGGCACAGGAAGTCGCAACGAGAAGCAGCACGCAAAAAACAGACTTGTACATGGAGCAATTGTGGCACGGAGTGATTCAACGACGCATTTATTGGTCTTCGATTTCTACAGCGACTTCAGTCGACTCCAGCGAATAACGGAAGTCGCAATGGGTTGCTCCGCCCATAATCGTTTGATTTCTCTGAAACGTGATGTCGGGGTTGAAGCCCTCAACCATGGTTCCGTCGCGATTACACGACAACAATGCCCCTAACTCGGGGATGTCCAGACTGCGGTACATCTCTGCGTACTGGCAGCGAACAACATCAAACGCAAAGGTTGTTTCTGATTGTTCTCGCACTTCTATTTCTAAGGCCCCACCTTTCGTCCAGTTCTCCATGGAGTCAGCGAACTTTGCTAAGTCGTTACCTCCCATAGCGTCGGCCAGGACTGCGCCTTGACCTCGAGCCACATCCACCACGGTTTCGCGAGCGAGTTCCACAACTCGATCTTCTCCGAATTCTTCAGCGAAACGTTCGATTAGGGGGGCCACGATACGGGCCTCGATCTCGCGTCTTTTTAAGACCCCAATGTCGTTTAGGGTGTCGGCTTTTGAGTTATCTGGCGTGCTCTCCATAGCTACGAGAGTAGATCACAGCGTTTGTCGCTTCTCACACTGCGAGACTCAAACGATGCTAAGCAACGACGCCTTCTTGGCGTAGTTCGCTGATTTCTTGAGCGCTGTAGCCAAGGTCGGTCAATACAACCTCAGTGTGTTCGCCGAAGAGAGGAGCTCCCTCGTTGACTAATTCGGGAGTTCCGCTCATCCGCCACGCGGGTCTGGCGCTTCGAATTGGACCCATCGGAGCGTCACGATGTTCTGGAGCTGAATTCCGGGCCACTGCTTGAGGATGTAAGTGAAGTTCGTCACGAGGAAGTACTGGCCCTACCGGAACATCATGTTCGCGAAAAGCGGCCAATGCCTCTTCGTTGGTCAACTCGCTGATGTGGTTGGCGAGAATGTCTTGAAACTCGTGAAGATTTTCGCTGTCCAATTCAGCGAACCGGGGGTTAGCAGCCAAATCAGGCCGTCCGATGGCGTAACAAATTCCAGCTGGGGGCGTCATCAAGGGCATGACGACTATCGCGCCGTTACGTGTTGGATAGACCCGGTAATAATCCGCTGGATACAGACTCGGACCGTCGGCGTCTTGGGTGATGCTGTGTTGCATCATCGAATCGGGCCACATGAACGCAAGGTTGGCTTCATGCATACTCACCTCAACGTGCTGCCCACGTCCTTGAGGGTCACGTTCACGAGCAAATAGCGCAGCCAGAATAGATTCCGCCAGGGCATGGGCAGTGATCTTGTCCGCCGGGAAGTGCCGGGTCAGGTCGAGTGTGTCAGTAACCGGGTCACGTTGCGCGTCGACCATTCCAGTCACGGCTTGAATCACATAGTCATATACCGGTTCTCCGGCCATAGGACCATCACCGCCGTAGCCGCTAATCGATGCATAAATAAGTGACTTATTTCGCTCCATGCATTGATCTGGGTCAAGACCAATGCCTGCTGCCTTACCTGGGCGCATGTTCTGGACGACGACGTCAGATTGATCTGCGAGTTGCTGCAAAATCTTGCGACCAAGATGATGCCGACCGTCAACAGCGATAGCCCGCTTCCCTCGATTGGTGTTGTAAAAGTAAGCAGTCATCTCGTTGCGTGCTTCCCCAACTCCTCTCGTGAAGTCCGGCGCGTCTGGGGGCTCAACCTTGATGACGTCGGCACCGAGGTCGGCCAGCAACATCGTAGAGAGCGGGCCCGACAAAACGCTTGAAACATCAAGCACTTTGACACCAGCCAGGGGAGCAGAATTAGTCATGTAGCAATACTGAAGGAGTCTTCAGCGAGAGCCGCTGCCGCTAGAAGACGTTGATCGCACCACGACTGACCAACGAGTTGAACACCAACAGGCAAACCAGACGGTCCTTGCCGCACGGGCAGATGGATGGTCGGAGCCCCAAGGGAGGTCCAAACCCGATTAAACACCGAATCCCCGGTGGTCTTCAGTGGGGGAGCCTCGCCGGGTGCGCTTGGAGTTAACAGGGCATCCAAGTGATTTGTGGCCATGAACTCTTGGTAGGCGATTTGAGCCGAAACCAAAACTGTTTGAGCCGCCTTGTAATCCTCGTGATCAACGCGGGCTCCGTTAATAAACATCTTGCGGACCAGATCACTGATGAGGTCAAGATTGTGAGTTCGTTCCCAAGCGAACACTCGGACAATCTCATAATGAAGAATTGTGTTGGCTGCATCGAAAACGAGTTCAAGGCTGGGTAGGGGATCTATATCAATAACCTCGACACCTGCTGCTTCCAAAGCTGCGCAGGAAGAGTCGATAGCTTCGAGAGTTTCAGGTGCTGCAGCCTCCCATTGATGGGATAAATAGCGACCTACCTTCCGATTCAACTCTTGAGGTGAAGCTCCCGCCCCTGTCATAGCTTGAAACATTGTGGTCGAGTCAGCGACATCTCGGGTGAACCAGCCAAGGGTGTCAAAAGCATGTGACAACGTAGCGACACCAGCGAGAGGCACCAGCCTACGGGTTGGCTTAAAACCGACGACGCCGCAGAATGCGGCAGGCCGGATCACTGAGCCGACTGTCTGTGTGCCAAACGCGGCACGAACTTGCCTGTCAGCTACAGCAGCGGCTGAGCCACTTGAACTGCCTCCCGGAGTGCGGCTTGGGTCGTAAGGGTTTGTCGTGATGTTCGGGGTGAATAAGGCGAATTCCGTAGTCACTGTTTTGCCGGTTACAACGGCCCCAGCTTCACGGGCCACCGCGACGCAGGCTGCGTCGCTAACTGGTTGGTTCCCTCGGTAGATCGGCGAGCCGCGTTCTGTCGGTAAATCGAAGGTGTTGATGACGTCTTTTACTCCGACAGTCCAACCCGACAACAATCCCTCGGGTGCGACCTTGAAAGCTTCAATGATGTTGGCGTCGCTATGACGTGCAGCCCACGCGCGAACAACCGAGTCACGTGCCTGAACTCGCTCCAACTCTTCAGCCAGGTCGTTGTTGGGATCCATTAGACAATCATCGCTCACGAAGAAGGGTCGGCGCTCATCTTCTCTTTGAGGTGAGCCACTTTCTTAACTTTGAATCCTTCCGATGAGTAGCTTCAAGTGTTCTCTAGCGACGATTCGAGCATCAGCTACTGGAAAGAAAATATTTAGCTGAAGTTAGTTCCGCCGTTCACCTGCAACGTTTGACCAGTGATGTGGCGAGACGCTTGTGAACTTAAGAAGACGGCTACATCAGCTATTTCTTCAGGCGTCGCCATAGCTCCCAGAGGGACAAGGGCGCTCGCCGCAGCGATCTGCTCTTCTGTCATGCCGTCGCGAGGTTGAGCAGTATCGACGATCCCCGGAGCGATCGCATTCACCCTGATGCCGTGGGGCGCCAGCTCGGTTGAAACAGACCGAGTAAACCCGATGATGGCACCTTTACTTGCGGCATAGTGAGTTCCTCGAGCAGAGTTCCGAAAGAACGCAACAGAGGAAAGGTTCACCGCCGTCCCAGGCTTGTCGTTCTCAATGAGTTCGTGCGCCATCATTTGTAGACAACGGAATCCGCCAACGACATTTATGTTCTGAACGTGATTCCAATCGTCGTCGGTTAGCTCCAAAAACGAACCTCGTGGGAAAATCCCGGCGTTGTTCACCAGAAGATCTATGCCCCCCAAAGCGCTGCCAACTGCAAAGGCCTTCGCACAATCTGACCGAACACCGACGTCGCCTTGCACCACTTGAGCCTCAGATCCCGATGACCTAATCGTCTCAGCAATGCGTTCGGCCGTGTCTTGATCGTCGAGATACTGAACGACAACCGATGCACCCTCGCGGCCAACAGCTTCAGCGATTGCTCTACCGATTCCTTGTTGAGCACCGGTGACTAGCGCCACCCTTCCTTGCAGTATTGCCATTGCGCCAGATTAGTGAGTTACGGTCGCGAGCGTTCACGTCGCGACGAAGCTGAGACTCATCCTTGACGAATGAACGATAATGATTGTTATGGATTTGGTTATAAGGAACGGAACCGTCGCAACTGTTAGCGGCGGAGCAGTATTAGACGTCGGCGTTGAGGGCGGCCAGATAGTTCAGCTAGGCGGCACCATGTCCGCCAAACAAGAAATAGATGCTGAAGGCATGTTTGTATTGCCCGGAGGTGTCGACCCTCACGTTCATTTGACCCCACCAAGAACTGGACCAGGTTTAGACAGCTGGGCCGACAATTTTGAAATTGGTACTCGTGCCGCGTTAGCTGGAGGTGTTACCACGGTTGGCAACATGTCCTTCCCCCGCAAGGGTGAACAGATGAGTGAAGGACTTAAACGAGACGTTGAAGACGGCAACAACAACTCACTCACCGATTTTTTTCATCACCCAGTGCTTTTGGACCCTGACCTAGAAGCCCTCGAAGAGATACCTGAGCTAGCAATGGCCGGACATCCCAGTGTCAAAATTTTCTTATCCTTCAAACGGTTCGATCGCAACGTTGATGACTTCCTGCGAGCAATGCGCGTCGCCGCGCAAGCAGGATCTGTCGTGTTGCTGCACTGTGAAGATGCAGCGTTGATGGGTTGTTGTGGTGAACTTGTTCGCGAAGCTGGCTTAACCGCGCATCGCCATTACCCAGAAACTCGACCGGTCGTAGCCGAACGCATAGCAACAGAACGCGCGGTGGGGTTTTGTGAAATTAGCGGCGCCGCCACATATGTTGTTCACCTGTCGAGTCAAGCAGCACTCGATGTTTGTCGATCAGGGCGGGCTCGTGGTTTACCGCTGTATGTGGAAACACGGCCGATCTACCTCCATCTTGAACGGGCCCGGTTCGACGAACCCGACGGAGCGAAATACGCTGGCGCGCCACCTTTGAGAGAAGAACATGACCGAGATGCCCTCTGGGCAGGCGTCGTTGACGGTGCAGTGAGTACGGTCGCTACCGACCATGCTCCCTGGACGCTGGAACAAAAACTCGACCCCGCTTTAGGCCCAGCAGAACTGCGTCAAGGAATGGCGGAGTTAGAGACCAGCCTGCCGATGCTTTGGTCTCTTGGCGTTGCCCTTAAAAGAATTTCACTGAACAGGTTCGTCGAAGTGACCAGCACCAACCCAGCCAAACTATTCGGAATGTATCCACAAAAAGGTTGTATAGCGCCGGGCTCCGATGCCGACCTGATCGTGCTAGATCCCGAAGAGAAACGGATCGTAGATGGAAGCAAAATGCATTCGGCGGCCGGGTATTCACCCTACGACGGTTGGGAAGTAACCGGATGGCCCAAATTTACGATCAGCAGGGGAGAGATCGTCGCCGAAGGTTCCACGGTTGATGCTGCGCCTGGACGGGGAATACTGGTTCCGAGACGACCCTTTGAAAGGCCCTAGCGGAACTCAGATGTCTAATGGGGGTGCGATGATCGGGTCTTGAAATGTTTGGACCTCGACCAGGTCGCCGACCTTGATTGTTGAACCAGATGGAGCAACACGACAGCCCATCCCAAACAAGGCGTTACCTTCCGTCATTGTCTTCCAATTGCCTTCCAGAGTTGGAGCCTCGCTGCACCATCTGTGAGCGCGTAGTACAACAGCGGGTTCGCGTTGCCTCTCACCAGACTCTTGGTCGATTTGTGGAACGGCGCATCGGGGCCAAGGAACTTCAGCTGTCAAATTGGCTGCGCCGATAGTTAGGTCACGCCAACTATCTTCAATCCAAGGTTCGCCGGCATCAACGATGACGTTTGGCCTGAACCGCTCCATACCGAAAGGCTGCAAAGCTCGCTCTTGAAGCCAGCGCACAGATGCAGAATTAGCCAGCAATACAGGCGCTAAATCCACAAATGTGATGTTTTGTTCGAAAGAGTCGATAGACGATGGAGCGCGATGTTTAGAGTCATCGGTTACAGCCGCGAAACGATGGATTCCCCCTAAGAAATCGGAGATCCATGCGGCTGCCTCATCACCTCCATCGACGCCATTAACCGGTCGCTTACCTACCAAAGGTAAGACGGTAACTGAAGATGCATCTTGGGTACTCAAGGTGACCGAGTCACAACCAGATGCCGACAAAATGACGTCATCTTCATCTAACGCAGTCTCAATAGTCGCCAATGAAGGATGGTTTCTTTGTGTGACGCACCCGCCTTCAGCATCAACGATCTGCCACTGACGGTCATGAGCCAAACCAGTAGTAACTATTGCGGCCTCATCGACCTCTATGCGTCGACATGACTTGACCGGGTGAATGTGAATTGCTTCGACTCGTATCTCGCTCATTACCTGACCGTAGCAACCATGATGCCAGCACGCCCTTATCTAGAAGAAATACGCCAACACGAACGAGTAGATCTGGGCGACTTCTACAACAGGCTTGCACGTCGGTCACCGACAACATTTACCACTAGCGTTCTTTGCCAATGAATGCGAGCTCACAGATCGACAGATGGATCAGCAAGAAGCTGCATCCCATCGGTGAAGCGGCGTACCGGAATCGTCTCGTCGAAACATTTGAAAAAAATGGGGCGCTGGTACTTATCGGATTCTTTACCGCCGACTTCGTCACACAAGTTGTCGCAGAATCAGCAGAACGTGAATCAGAAGCTTATTTCGCGAGTTCAACGCACAACGTCTACCTAACAGACACCGACCCTACGTTGCCCCCGGACCACCCATTTAACCGCCAAGTTCTCAGCAGTAAAGGTCTCATCGCAGACGACCAAATAACCCGAGAGTCTCCACTTCGAACAGTCTACGAAAACCAGGAATTCACGGAATTCTTGTGCGCTTTACTGAAAATCGACCAAATCTACCCATATGACGATGACCTCTCGTCAATCAACGTTCATTTCGCCCCTGCCGACAAAGAACTCGGCTGGCATTTCGACAACTCATCGTTTGCGGTAACAACCCTTTTACAGGCGCCCGAAAATGGTGGACTGTTCCAATACGTACCCGAAGTGCGCGATGCCGATGCTGGCCAGATGGCCTACCCGCGAGTCACCAACATTCTGGACGGAAACGAAACAGTGAACTCATTGACATTCGCTCCCCGAGATCTGGTCTTATTTCGGGGCCGCAACGCCCTACACCGCGTTACACCAACCGAAGGCCCGACGACTCGCATACTCGCGGTCTTTGCATACAACGACCAACCCGGTATCGGACTGTCAGACTCAGCATTAGAAACCTTCTACGGACGAAACCAATAAAAAAGGCCTGTTGCATAGTTCTGCATCGGCGCGCAAAGACAATGGCCTTCCACGCGACGGAATGACCACTTGGGTAACATGACGCTTAATGATCAAACGTTAAGTTTGAGTGCCTGGAGGGGGACACAATGCGAGGGGAGTCGTGACGGCAGTCACGGGCGACGTCGAAGAGACTGATCCCGGAGACCTTGAAGTCATAACAAACGCGATCAAGCAAGTAGGTATCAACGCAGGATCCACACTCGTAGGAGTCGCGGCAGCCGACGCCTTCAACGAGTATGTCCCAGAAGGGCACCGCCCAGGTGACTTCCTTCCCGGCGCCCAAAGCGTCGTGGTTTGTGCGTCACTGGGTCCAACCAACGCAGCCTGGCAGAGCCCCAACAGACGTCTCATGGAGATCACCGGCTATGACTTCCGCGAGAACGTTTCATCGATCGTGGTGGCTGAATACATCGAACAAAATCACGGCTACCTGGCAATGCAAGCGCCTGCACTTCCAACGTCAGGCCAACAACCACCATTGAGCATGATGCTGTCAGCGGTTCTGGCTGGACTTGGTACACGATCAATCGCTGCAAACATCATCCTCAATCCCACCTACGGGATCATGTTCTTCGCGGCAGCTATTACCACCATGCGTCTCACTCCCGACCACCAACTCGAAGAAAACGTGTGCCCCGCCAGATCATGTGTCCGCATGTACGAACTGGAAGGAAAGACTCCGTGCATGGCGGTCTGTCCAGCCGATGAAGGTGGATGCCTGGATGCCACGATTGAAGATGGACAAATAACAAGCAGCTTCTTTGATCGCGAACGATGCTCAACCCGAGCAATGAACTTCGGCATTCGCGGACACATCAAACAAGTCGAAATTCTCACCGGGATCGACGATGCAGATGAACGACGCGAGCTGATTTATTCCGATGATTTCCGACGAAATATGTCCTCAATCGGGCGCTACAAAGAAAGCGTCTCACAGTGCTTTGAGTGCATGCGGGTGTGCCCTGTTGGGCGCTACAGAAGAAAGTTGCAGTGATGGAAGAACTCGATTGGCTATCAATCAAGTCAGGTCTATTAGATATGGCTCGAAAGCGGGGAGCAGAAGTCGCCAGAGTAGGTGACCCCGCTCTTCTTGAGGACGCAGAACCAGGGTTGCGTCCCTCAGAATTATTAGCGAACGTGAAGTCAATGATCGTGCTCGGCGGAGCCGCACCTCGTGCAGCCGAGTGGGAAAGCACCCGCGTTGAAGTAATGGAAACAGTCGGTACAGCGGACCGAATGACAGCTCTAGGAAGCTCGCTGGCTCGACACATCGAAGAAACCTATGGCTATTACGCCATGAACGTGCCGACCGCCACCGACCAAGACGACAAGGCCTTCCTCGACTTCAAGGCCGCTGCCATTGCCTCAGGTGCAGGAACAGCGAGCCTTGCGGGTCCAGTCCTCGACCCAGATCACGGCTTTTTGTATCTCACCGTCATCCTGACAACAATGCCGCTACCAGCCGACGGACCTTTAGAAGAGCCCGCATGTCCGGCACCTCAGTGCCTAGATATGTGGGAAGAAAAAGGAACCACCCCGTGCATGGCTGTATGCCCAATAGATGACGGTGGTTGCATAGGAGGCGAGATCGACCAAGGACTCGTCATCAAACGACGATACGACGCGGAACGATGCCGAGATCGCGTTTACCACTACTGGACACCTGGCTACCAAGCTGCCCTGGAACGAGCCTTAGACGAGCCCGACTCACGAAAACGAAAAATGATTCTGTACGGCAGCTTCTTCACCCGAACCATGTGGTCGATCACATATTCAGGAGTCAGCCAAGGACAGTGTTTCGAATGCATCCGAGCGTGCCCGGTTGGCTCAGAACAACGAGCGTTGAAATGACCCGTCCAACAGAACGAGGAGAAATAAACGGCTTTCATGTCGTGGACCCAGACCTCTACGACCGCTACCGAGCAGAAGTCGTGGCTCTAACCAACTCATACCAAGTTGACATCAACGAATTTCTACCTGATGACGGGACCCGAAAACGAGGTCTCTCGGATGCGGAAATTGCTGAACGTCTAGGACTAGATATTCGCGATGTCACCGAGATACGGGTCGTTTCCGAACACGACGAATACCCGATAGAAGAGTACGAAGCATCTGCCCGATTCAAAGACGCGGCCGCAGCCTCATACTTCGAAGGCGGAGTCAAGAA
>CEUZ01116444.1_pt1 | contig 19227 bp, 20 predicted proteins | sample 361511 | NCBI WGS metagenome assembly CEUZ01 (sample SAMEA2622822, study PRJEB7988) | marine metagenome | biome: marine biome (ENVO:00000447); feature: surface water layer (ENVO:00002042); material: "saline water (ENVO:00002010), including plankton (ENVO:xxxxxxxx)" | depth 5 m
AGCTGGCGCGTTTGCTTGAGCGTGCAGGGCAGGGCGTTGAAGGACAAGGCGCTATTACTGGTCTGTTTTCTGTTCTGGTGGAAGGGGATGACCATAACGAGCCCATTTCCGATGCCGTGCGCGGGATTATTGATGGGCATATTGTGATGGATCGATCGATCGCAGATCGCGGTCGTTATCCTGCGATTGATGTGTTAAAATCTGTATCGCGTTCGATGCCAAAGGTCTTTAATGAGGAGCAAAATGCCATTATCCGCAAGGCCAAGCAAGTGATATCGGCCTATGAGGATATGGCCGAATTGATCCGCCTTGGGGCGTACCGTAAGGGCAGTGACCCTGCGGTGGATGAGGCATTGACGCTGTATCCGCGTTTGGAAGAATTTCTAACTCAAAATAAAGATGATCACGCCACGATCGATCAGGGCTTTGCTGCGCTGGCCAGCATTATTGGTATGTCCTATACGCCAGTGCGCGGCGGTTAAGGGAAGGGTAGCATGTTATGGCTGATTTAGATCCCCTTATTCGCGTTCGTAAATATGAGGTCGAACAACGTCAGAAATTTTTGGCCGATTTATACGTGCAAGAAGAAACGCTACGCGCGCAAAAGCAAAAGATGCTTGATGATTTAGCGCATGAAGAAGCCAGTCTTGAGGGACTGGGCGTTGAGATGCTGACCTATTTTTCGCATTATAAAGAATCTGTGCTGGAGCGCATTGACGATATTGATGAGTCGCTGAAAACTGTGGCACAACGGATTCAAATCGCGCGCGAGGCCGTGCGTGATGCCTTCGCCGAATTTAAAAAGATTGAAATCACTGACGCTGCGCGCAAGGCTGAAATTTTGGCGGAGCTAGACGCCAAAGAAAGTAAGATGTTTGATGATATCGCCTTGCAAACTTTTCGTAAGCAGCAAGATGATTGAGTGATATTATGCGCGTTACAATTTATTGGCACTCAAAGATTTCAACGCGGGTGACGTCAACGAAGGCATCGCCGCCAGCGCCATATGACATATCATATTCGTATATACACTGCTCGCCATAGTTCCAGCATGAATCGCCGTCTGGGTCGTTGTAGCCTGGACATCTGTCTAGCGTATCATAGCCTGCGTCTGCGATGTCTTCTTCCATGCGTGGGCAGTCGTTAGTGCCGTGTTCGTTGTCATCAGAACAGCCAAAGTTATCAATATTTGTCCATGCGCCTGGGTCCGCAGGTTCAGGTAATTGGCAATCGCCCATAGTGCTTGGATCATAGCCTGACTCGTAACATGGTGATAAGACCTCGCATGATGTTGATGCACCGCTATTGTTGACGCAGTCCCAACGCCATGACCAGTTCTGGTTATAGAAAGTCAGATTTTCTTGCGATCCATTACCGCAGGCTTCTGTTCCGGTTGGCGGTGTGCCTGAATATGTTGTTCCATTATTGCGATATGGAGAAAAATAATTATCAGAGCTTCTTGCTGTCCCGCATTCAGGTGGGCTTTCTTCTGGCGAGATGGTCGCTGAGCATGTCGCAGAGTTCTGGCCACCGTATAATCCTGCGCAGAACCACGTATATGTTCCGCCTTCCGCAGCATTTCCTGTCCAGTTCATGTCATTAGTGCCACCTTGTAAGCAGCGATCTGTCCCCTCTGGGCCAGCGCTGCTGAAGTAACCCCAATCGTATGTATTGCCGTTTGCATTGCCGCACACGCCATCAACCGAAGGTGGCGGGGTGCATGTCATAGAGATTGTGGCTTCGATATCGTTATCAGCGTTAACAGAGGCGTGCATTTGCGTTGTGAAGCTGTAGCCTTCGCTGTCGGTGAAGCTGCTGGATGTGGTGCAGCAGCCACTGCTGATCGAGCAACTAAGGATATTGTTTCTGACATCGCTGCCGATGCTGACGCTGCCGTTTAGGGTGCGTCCGCTTAGATCATTGCCGTCGCTGTATTGGAAGACGGCTGCTTTATACAGGGTGCCTGTTGCGGTGGGCTTGCCGCTGGTTGCGATGCTGACGGACATTGTTTCAGGCTTGGAACATGTTCCTGCGGGTGGCGCGCTGCCGCATCGCATAGGCGGGATATATGGGGTGTCGCCTGCGACGTTGCAGCTTGGCACTGCTTGCACGGGGTAACATGCATCTGTGATGGATACGGATGGCGGCGGGTTATTGATGAAGTCAAAATAATCACGGAAATCGTTTCTTGGGCCAGCAGGAACCATGAGATCAAGGTTTTCACCGCCGTTGCTGCGCTCTAGATGGATGAGGCGATTTGGCGTGCTGATATCGTTGCTGATATCGATATATTCGAAGAAAAGATCCGCGCCGCGGCCAAGGGCAAACATGTCATCGCCTGTTTGGCCTGTCATGCCGTTGGCCTGTCCCATGCCAGAGAAGTCTGAATCTGTATCATTTTCAAACCGGCCTTCGGTGGGGGTGTATTGTGTGTATGTATTGGCGGCTTGAAAGTAGTTATTCCCTTCCCAGATGCAGTATTCTTTGTGCGTATCTGGGCGGTGCGTGCCCATGCCATTTTCAAAACCGCATTTAGAATAGCTGGCGGCGTAGTAATTACTGTTTTTAAAGGGGGCGAGGGTAATGGCTGCGCTTGGCGCTTTGTATTGGTCGCTGAAGGCGTAGTTTGAATAAGGCGAGTTCTTTAGAGTTGTGCCATTTTCATCGATATCAACGCAGATTTGCCATCCGCCGCCCCAGTTATCATACTGGCAGATTTCTAAGGTGTTCCAGCATGATCCAGTGCTGCTTTGGTTGACTTGCCAGCCGCCGTTATTGTTATTGCCCACGCACCGTGCTTGTGCGCTGATCGAGGATGGAGCGTTGATCGAGCATGTGAAATCATAGTGATTACAGAGGCTTATATCATCTTCAGTTAAGGTCATGCCACTGGTGTCGATGGCAAATGTGTCGCCTTCTTCGGCGTAGGCGCGTTGCGGGATAGGATCTAGATTGCTGCTGTCTGCGCTGAAGCCCATGTTTTGTAATGTATCAATGACGCAGTCAATATCACCATATTGGGTCATGCCAGGTTGCATGGGGTCTTCTTGGTAAAAGCCGATGCAGGCTGCTTGAGCAGGTTGTGTCACAGTCATGGCTGTCCATAGCCCGGCACAAAAAATAAGAAAGGCTGTTAATTTTTTAAAAGGGACGGATATTGTCCTCATTCTTTTTGTTTTTATACCTCATTTTCAGTTCAATTCTTATATTAGCATTTAATTAGTTTACAGTCGATTAAGAAAGGCTGAAATGTTCTGAAATTAGACTTTTGACTGCGCCTGAATGCTTTTCTTTGTTGATAGCGGCGCGAAAAAGGGCTGCGCCGTGCGTGCCCTCAGCATACCATCCAAGATGTTTGCGGGCGATGGGGACTCCTTTGCGCTCGCCATAATAGGTGATGATATCATCGAAATGTTGCAGAATTATGTTGGTGAGTTCTGTGCTTTGGGGCGGTGCTTTGAGAGGGGTGCTTTGAGCGGCGTCCATGATTTCGCGTAAAAACCATGGCTTGCCGCAGGCGCCGCGGCCAATCATAACGCCATCTGCGCCGGATTGTTTTAGGGCTGTTGCGACATCATCGTGCGAGAGGATATCGCCATTCACGATTAGGGGGATGTTAACCGCATCTTTCACGGCCTTGACCGCAGCCCAATCAGCCGTGCCATTATACATTTGCTGGCGCGTGCGGCCGTGGACAGTGACCATTTTGATGCCAACATCTTCGGCCATTTTGGCAAGGCGCGGCGCGTTAAGATTGTCGTGATCCCACCCAAGGCGCATTTTAACCGTGACGGGAATGTTGACGGCCTTAACGGTTTTTTTCATGATCTCGCATGCAAGCTCTTCATGTTGCATAAGGGCTGATCCTGCCAGTTTTTTTACGATTTTTTTGACGGGGCAGCCAAAGTTAATATCGATGATAGACGCGCCGCGGTCTTCATTGAGTTTTGCGGCTTCGGCCATGATCTCGGGGTCGTGGCCAGCCAGTTGAACGGCGATAGGAAACTCTTCGCCATAGTTATCATGCGAAGATCTGAGGGACTTATTATGTTCGTGTAGGGCTTCGCGGCTGGCGATCATTTCAGAAAAAACCAGCCCCGCGCCAAAGCGTTTGACCAGTCTGCGAAAGGGTAGGTCGCTGATGCCAGACATGGGCGCAAGCATAACGGGCGCATCAATTGTAATGGGGCCGATGTTGATTGGTGTCATCATAGTCCAGTAAAAAAAATAGCAACAGCATATTGGTAAGGGATGCTCTTGCTATATTTTGTCCTTAAAATTCGCGGCCAGTTATGTGGCCGTGTCGATGGCTTTAAATCATGCCGATGGCTGTTTTATAAAGATCCAAAAGCTCTTCTTCTTCGTTGCGTTTTTCAGGTTCCATTTTACGCAAAGAAACGATTTTGCGAATGGTTTTTGCGTCAAAACCAACGCCTTTTGCTTCGGCGTAGACTTCTTTGATGTCTTCGGCGAGGGCTTTTTTCTCTTCTTCTAGGCGTTCTACGCGGTCGATGAATGCTTTGAGGCGTTGTCCAGCGACGCCGCCAACATCACGAGGTTCTACGGCTGGGGTGTTTGTTTCTTCTTCGCCATTTTGTGGGAAGTTTGCAATGTTTTCAGACATTGGGGCTCCTTGTCGATCAAATATAAACTTTGTATGGGTTAATTATCTTTAGCCTGCCAGATCTCAATCAGCAACCCATCTTGTGGATTTTCTTCGTCTGGTGCACGGGTAATTTGTACGCGGAGGCTGAAATTCTCATTGCGCGCGGTGGCGGCGCGGTAATCCTTGGCGGTGATGGGCAGGTAGGTGGTCATAAGCTCGGCTTCGAATGACCATTTATAGCGCCCTTGTGCTTCGGTTTCGTTCAGGAGTAGCGGTGGCTCGCGAAAGATGGTGTTGACGCGGTATCCTTTGCTTTTCAGGATGTCGATGAGGCCATTGTTTTTCAGAAAAAGCAGGTATTCCTTGCGGCCATTTGGCGCAAAATATTTGAGGGTGTCTTGGATTTCTTCGCTGCTGTTATCAGAAAAGGTGAGGCCAGCGCTGACGGCGGTGACGAGCCAGTCGCGAATTTCAGGTAAGTTTGCATGCGGTTTGTTGACAGGCACGGCTTTGGCGCTGCTGGTGAGGTTGCTTTGTAATTTGAGGAGTGTTTTTTGGTTTTCTTCATCTGTTTGGCGGTACAAGTTGATGTCTTCTTGTTCGCGTACTTCTGGTTCTGCGAACGGCGCTTTGAGATTGGTGTATGGGTTATACGTTTCGCGCGGCTTTAATGAAGGGAATAGCTTTTGCAATAATCCTTGTTCAGCCTTGTCTTGCGCGTGTGCAGGTCGCGGCGCGAAGGTAGAGGCAAAGCCAAGTGTCAGGAGGCATAAGATGATGAGCGGTGTGCGTTTTTGCATTTATTGGCTTTTGAATTTGTTAATGGTTTTACCAAGCGTCATCACATTGGCAATGCGTGCATCGATAAAGTCGCTGGTTTTTATCATGTCTTCGCTATGGTCGTTGAGCCAGACAAGCGTTGAGGGCGCGATAATGCCGCTGAGCAGGGTGCGTTTGCTGTAGCGGTTATAATCGGCGCTGGTATCGCCTGCCCAGTTCCAGATGTGATCTGCGGTGCGCCAGACAATCTTGGCGGCGCGCGGTTTGCGTAACGGATTAAGCCAGAATTTCAGGCTTTCTTTGACGGCTTCTTTATGGTCGTTCAAATATGTGAAGCGCGCGATGAGGGCGGTTTTAATGCGGTCGCGCACGCGCAGGTCATCGGCGTTGGTGCCAGCAAGCGCCTTTAGCATTTCTTGGTCAGCCAGATCAGCAAAAGCATCAAGGATATCGGTGATGCCATCAGGGAATGCTGCCTTGACGGTCAGCGCATCATAGCCGTTTTTTGTGGCGGCGTTTTCAATGGTGCTCAGGCTCCATCCATCAAAAACGATATCAGGTAATGCCGCATCGATGATGTCGGCGCGGATTTGCGAAGTTGTCTGTTTTGGCGTTGTTTTTGTCATACTTCTATGATGGCGCAAAAAGATGATTTGTTCTAGATATTTTTATAGACATTTGCCATGTGCGGGGGCACTTTGTTGGCATGAACGATAAAGAAAATGGATTTGGTGTTAAGCTGAAACGTTATGGGCAGGTGTCGGGAACGATGGCTAATCTTGCGGCGACGCTGGCGGGTGAGAAATATCTAGGGCGTGCGATTGAACGCGGTGAACATGCCGAGCAATTGAAAAATGCGCTTGGTAAGCTGAAGGGCCCATTGATGAAAGTGGGGCAAATCTTGGCCACCATTCCTGAGGCACTGCCACCTGAATATGCGCAAGCCTTTCAAGAGCTTCAATCTAATGCGCCGCCGATGGGGCCTGCCTTTGTGCGCAGGCGCATGCGCAACGAACTTGGTGCGGATTGGCTAGATCAATTTAAAGACTTTTCATTGGAATCGTCTGCAGCAGCCAGTTTAGGGCAGGTGCATAAGGCGACCTTGCATGACGGGCGCAGCGTAGCGTGCAAATTACAGTATCCTGATATGCAAAGCGCAATCGAGGCCGATTTGGCGCAGTTAAAGGTTTTGTTTTCGATTTTTGAAACCTATGACAAGACGGTTAAGACGAAATACGTGCACCAAGAATTGTCCGAGCGCCTGTTAGAGGAACTGGATTATGAACGTGAAGCCCGCCAAATGCAGCTTTATGCGCATATGTTGGCGGACGAAGCGAATGTGCATGTGCCAGAAGTTGTGCCTGAGGTTTCAACGCCGCGTTTGCTAAGTGCGACGTGGTTGGATGGGAAGGCAATCTTGTCTTATAAGGATGCCTCGCAAGAGGAGCGCAATACACTGGCGATGAACATGTTCCGCGCGTGGTATGTGCCGCTGTATCATTATGGGGTTATCCATGGCGACCCGCATTTAGGCAATTATACGGTGCGTGATGATCTCAGTATTAATCTATTGGATTATGGATGTATTCGCGTTTTCCCTGCCAAGTTTGTTGGCGGCGTGATTGATTTGTATCATGCGTTGTTGCGTGAGGATACGGATCTGGCGGTGCATGCCTATGAAACATGGGGATTTGAAGGCCTTACGAAAGAGCAAATTGAAACCCTGAATATTTGGGCAGGTTTCTTGTACGGGCCAATCATGGAAGATCGTGTGCGTCCAATTGGTGAGGTTACCAATGGCATTTATGGCCGCGAGACAGCAGAAAAAGTGCATAAACGTTTGCGCGAACTGGGCAGTATTACGCCGCCAAAAGAATTTGTCTTTATGGACCGCGCGGCGCTGGGGCTGGGGTCAGTTTTCTTGCATTTGCGCGCGGAAATTAACTGGTATCAGGTCTTTAATGGTTTGATAGACGGGTTTGATTGTGACGCGTTGGCGGCAAAACAGGCGCAAGTGTGTCAGCAATTCGACCTTTAGAGGCTTAAGTTATCAGGATTGCTTTGTGTGATTTCCGTGATATCACTGACGCGGAAACGTTTGCCGGCGACTTTGTCGTCGTTGAACAATGTTGATAAATTTTCCGGGTGCAAGCAGGTTGTTTTGTGGGCGTTGACGAGATAATCAAAAATTATTGATAGGTCCGCGTTATCTTTGTGTACGAGAGCAGCACTGCGCAGCAAAGACGAATAGTGGTCTTGCTTTGCTGCGTATTGTTCTGCTGTTCTCATCGTTTGTAGAAACTCTGGTGTGATGCGGGTGTGAGCAAGGGTAATGAGAGCTCGCTCTATGTGCCGCATTGATGTGTCCGGGTTGGATTTTGATGCGTAAGTTAAGTGCTTTCTGATGTTTTCATGTGAGATTTGTGCGTCTTCTAGTGTGTCCATATTTCTAGGCATATCATCGAGCATATAATCGGGGTTTATCATCGCGACCTCGAAGGTGACATTGTTGCTCAGCATTGTATCGAACTCTTCTATGGCTTCGGGGTTGCCGTGTAATGCTCTCAAATAACGAAAAAGGTTAAGGTTGATCGCGGAAAAGAGTTTTTCTGTTTTTTCGGATAAAGGAAAGTAGTCCTGATATGGTTTTAAGAAACCCGTAGCCTCATTACAGCCTTGCTGATCTTTTGTAAGGATTTCGAAAAATGTAAACGTGATAGGTGTTGTTGCAAGTGCATTGCACGCCTCTTCCTCAGCGCTCCGCGCGGCTTCGTCGCTTTTAGCCTGTGCAGCTTGCACAAGTTTTTCTTTTGCAAGGTTGATACTTGCTTGGATTTTACGTTTTCTAGGCATTAAGTACATAACGTTTTGTAGATAAATTCGTGCGTTATGTCAAACTTATTATGCAGGTGTTCCAATGGCTGGCGCGGCGCAGGTTTCGGTCTGGTCGAAGCGTTCTTGTTTGCTTTCGATATAATTTTCTAGGAACTGTATTTCACCTGCAATTGGTGCATCTGGATCACGCCAATTTGCCCCGGCAGCCATTGGAAGCATGGCCTCGAGAAATGGTGATTGCCCATCCTCGTGACGGAGTTGGTCAATGGCTTGCTCTACAATGTCTTTGTAGGCGTGGAGCTTTTCGGTGGCGTGGTCAAATTTTTCTTCTAATGATAAAAGAACGTCGCCCCGTGCGCATTCATTGTAATGGTTGCTGATGCCGCTTTGTTTGATGTCAGCGTCAAGGCGGTCAGGGCGGCTTGAGCCTCCATGCGGGCGTGGTTGAATTCTTCGTCTGTGATGATCTGCGTTTCAGACATATTCTGCCTATGGCCTCTTGCTTTTCTGTCGTATGAGGCTAATTCTAGTGCAATTAGGTTAAGGTTCCGTAAAGAAACGAGGGAGAGAGTTACTGTGTCACAAGAATGTTTGGATGTGTTGTTAAAGCGGCGCTCGGTAAAGGCGGTGGATATGAAGGCGCCTGGCCCAAGTGAAGATCAGCTTGATGTCATATTGCAGGCCGCGTCACGTGTGCCTGACCATGGTAAGGTTGTGCCGTTTTACTTTATGGTGATCGGTGGTGAGCATCGGCAAGTGGCTGGTGATAAAGTAGCCGAGATTTTTCAAAAGCAAAACCCTGATGCGCCAAGTGATAAAATTGAGGTTGAGAGAAACCGGTTCAACCGCGCGCCGTGCGTTGTTGCTGTGATTTATCGTCAGCGCCGTGGTAAGTACCCCGTATGGGAACAAGCATTAACCGCGGGCGCGGTTTGTCAAAATATGTTGATCGCTGCGCATGCGCAAGGACTGGTCGGGCAGTGGTTGAGCGAATGGTATGCGTATGATGATGACATGCGCTCGTTTCTCGATCTGGACGAGCGCGATGTGGTTGCGGGCTTTATGCATTTGGGGTCGCCGCCCGACGAAAAACCGCAAGAGCGCGAGCGCCCTGATCTGGGTGAAATTGTGACTTATTGGTCGCCAGATGCGCCTGTGAAAAAGGGCGATCTTTATGATCGCCCTAAATTTCCATTTCCAAGGCTTGGGTTCAAGCCACTTTAGTAAGGCCTACTGCGGGTGAGCAGGTTGCAAGTGTAAGTGTGCGTTGATGCCTTCTTGGTGCGCCTCATCAATTGATGGGACGGATGGTGTGGCTGGATTTGACGGTACGTTTGGGTTTTGCGGCGTTTTTGGTCGGCCGTTTTCGATTTGGATAAGAGGTTCTTTTGGCGCGGCTTGCGCGGTGTTATCCTCGCTATTGAGTGTGAAGTAAGCCGCAATGCTGCCGGCTGTGATGGCTGCGGTTACGGCGACTGTTGTGGCTGTTTTTTTATAAGACATAAAAGTATCCTTTTGCATTTGTAATGTGGCTTTGGTTTTAGTGGAGTGTATATTCTTGACTTGGTTGTTGCTGCGCCTGCGTTCTAGGGCTCGGCGCTGGCTGGTTTGTGTTGTTGGCAGCTTTTATCAGGGCCTCCGACATTGTCAGGTCAGCAAAACTTCCCTTGTATCCGCCTCGTTGATTAAAGGCCTGAAGGGATAATTTCTCACGCTCTTTCTTCGCAGAATCCAGGTAATGGTCTGATTTGCTTTCGAAGAGTGTTGCTTCGTGTCGTGCTTGTTGGGCTGTTTCACATGTTTCTTCAGTAAGGCATCCAATGTGACTAAGCTTTTCTGTAAGTGCGTCTATGGCATTGATGTGTTCGTTGACTTGTTTTTGAAAAAGATCTTTCTCTTTGGTGTCACGAATATACGTTGCAGGATTTTGGTCGGCAGCCAAGTGTGCGTCGATAAGGCTGTTCGCGTTGCTTATTGTTTTGGCATGCTTACCTAATACCGTTTCGTAAAGATCTGCCAAGATTTGCGGGTCAGACAAATTTGATTGATTGAATGAAGTCTCAACTCTTTCCGTCAGGTCTGTAAGGATATTTGCTGGCAGGATATCGCTTGAGAAGTGCTTGTGGTAGTCTATCATCGCGTATGTTGTTGCGGCATGTGCTGGCTTTGTATCAACATATGAAGGTGCGTTTTCCGCATTTGACTTTACGTTTTTGAGTGAGTCTAGGATTCGGGTGCGGATTTCTTCGTCGCTGTTGTACGATGACTTGAGGGGGTCTTTTTTAAAGTTATGTAGTGCAATGCGGGCTTCAGACAGTTGTGCAACGCTTTGCGTAAGGGGAGCGCAGTCGTATGTTTCTTTTTGCTTAGAAGATATTTTGAATGTACTCAGTAAGCGTTTCATTTTTTACACACCTTTGTTTTTTATTGTGAGGGGATTATACCTTTATATTTTACATAATGCAAATTTATTATGCGTATTTTTACGTCATGTATGCATTTTTGTCTATTACCTATGTATTTATAGGGGATTCGCGGTGGGGTTTATAGGGTGCGATGACGTTATAATCTTGCGTTTTTGCGCATAAAAAATCCCCGCTCTTTATGGTGTAAGGCGGGGAGATATAGATTGTTTGGACTATTTGTTTACGCGGCGAGCTTGCCTTCAAGGGCCTCGTTAATAAGGCTGGCGGTTTGTTCGCGGCCGTAAAGCTTTACAAACGAACCAAAACGTGGGCCTTCGGATTGGCCGAGGCAAATCTCATAGATGGCTTTGAACCAGTCACGCAGTTCATCTTTTTCATAGCCATTTTCTTTACCGGCGCTGAAAACTTCGGTCATGTAATCTTCGGCTTCTAGGCCGTCGCTTAGGTTGCTGAGTTTATCGGCAAGCGCGGCGAGGGCTTTTGCTTCGCGTGCATCAGGCGCGCGGTAGGCTTTGTTTGGCAAGATGAAGTCTTGGTAATAGCGAATTGCGTACCCAACAAGGCGGTCAAGCATCGGCGCGTTTTCTGGCGTTGCGTCGGGTGCGTATTGCTGGATAAAGCCCCATAATGTTTGTGCATCATCGGTGTTTGCCGCGTTTACAAGGTTCAGCAGCAGCGCGAAGCTGATTGGGCTGCTTTGTCCTTCAGGGGCTTTGCCGCCGTGGATGTACCATGCTGGGTTGTCGATTTGCTTTTTAGGTTCTTGCTCGGGCAGGTTGGCGACATGTGTCAGATATTCGTCAACGGCCTTTGGAATGATGTCGAAATACAGTTTCTTGCCTGATGTTGGGCGCAAATACATATAGTAAGCTAGGCTTTCATGTGGCGCGTAAGTTAACCAATCCTCCATGGTGAGGCCGTTTCCTTTGGATTTCGAGATTTTTTGGTTATGCTCGTCCAAGAAAAGCTCGTAATGGAAGCCTGCTGGCTTACGGCCGCCAAGGATTTGAACGATATTGCCTGCCACATCCGCCGATGAGCGCAAGTCTGTTCCAGCCATTTCATAGTCCACATCAAGCGCGTACCAGCGCAGCGCCCAGTCAGCACGCCACTGTGCCTTAACGTTGCCGCCTGTTACAGGGATTTCTGTTTTTGTGCCGTCTTCGTCTTCGAAAACAATTGTGCCAGCATCTGGGTTTGTTTCAAGGATGGGCACTTGTAATACTTTGCCTGTTGTTGGGGATACTGGCAGGAAGGGCGAGTATGTCGCCGCGCGTTCTTCGCCAAGGATCGGCAACACAGCGCCTTTGATTTCTTCATGCTTTTGTAGCATCAAAAGCAATGTTTCATCGAAACGGCCACTTTTATAAGTTTCAGTTGAAGAAACAAATTCGTAATCAAAGCCAAATTGATCCAGAAATTCGCGCAGTTTCGCATTATTGTGCGCAGCGAAACTGTCGAAGGTGCTGTCAAATGGGTTTGGCACTTGCGTGAGTGGCTTGTGCAGGTTTGCCTCAAGAATTTCAGGGTTGGGGACGTTGCTGGGCACTTTGCGCAGGCCGTCCATGTCGTCAGAAAAGCAAATCAGTTTGCTTGGGATGTCTGGGTAGAGGGTATCGAAGGCTAGCTTGACCATTGTTGTGCGGGCAACTTCGCCAAAAGTGCCAATATGCGGCAAGCCAGACGGGCCGTAGCCTGTTTCAAATAGGACGTATCCTTTGTCAGTTGCCTTGATTTGACCACGGTTGACGGCGCGCAGGCGCTTGACGACATTTTGTGCCTCGGCAAAGGCCCAAGTTTTACATTTATTCGCGATGTCATGTTCGATGGTCATTGTTTTATCCCTCATTCGATTAGTGAAGGGGACGTTATCAGAGTGCGCAGCCGATTTCAATCTTGTAATCGCGCGTCAGCCCTGCCTGCGCGTGCAAAATGTATTCTTTTCTGCATAAAGTCATGCGGGTTTTGATATGGGGTTGTTATCCGCTTTGGCGTCTTTATACTTTTAAGAACGAATCACACACATATATTAGACGAAGGAATAAAGACGTGGCAGGCAGCGTAAATAAAGTTATTTTGATTGGTAACCTTGGTAAAGACCCAGAAGTTCGCACTTTCCAAAGTGGCGATAAGGTTGTCAATTTTTCGATTGCAACATCGGAAACATGGAAAGACAAAATGTCTGGTGAGCGCAAGGAAAAGACCGAGTGGCATAACATTTCTGTCTATAACAAAGGTCTTGTGACAGTGTGTGAAAACTACCTGAAAAAAGGCTCTAAAGTTTACATCGAAGGTCAGCTTGAAACACGTAAATGGCAAGACCAAAATGGTAATGATCGCTATACAACTGAGGTTGCACTGCGTCCGTTCCGTAGTGAGCTTACAATGCTTGATGGTCGCAGTGGCGGTCAATCGGGCGGCGGCTTCCAGGATAATAGCTATGGCGGTGACTTCCAAGGTGGTGGTCAGTCATTTGGCGGCGGTCAGGCGGCTGCAGCACCTGCGCCTGCGCAAGATATGGATGACGAAATCCCGTTCTAGGTTGTGTGGCCTGATGAGGGCTTAGAAATCTAATGAAGGAGCGCTGCTGGTTATGCGGCGCTTTTTTTTGCCTGGCTGGTAGTCTTCTTCTTCCTTTGCGGCGGGGAAAGCGTGGTATGTGTCATCAATTTTAGCGATGCTTATGCCTAGGGTTGCCATTTTTTTTGTATCTGGTTCTTGCCCGTTGATGATGCCCGCATCGTCCATAAGATCTGCGAGGCCTTTGTGATCTGGGTCGTGAATGCGAATATAGTCGTGTGCCTTCATCCATTTGAATTTTGACCCTGCCTCGGGGCCGTGCTGAAAAAAGCCATCGTTCTTTTTGGGGCGCTGATTAAAGTTACTATCTTGCCACGTAAGGAATGCGGCGATGAGGATTTTTTCACGCGTTAACACGCCGATGTCATGTGCGTCTGCAAGTTCTTTGAGTGATCTGTAGCCGTGATGCGATAAGCACCCAGTGCGGAGTGATTCTTGGGCGGCCTTGGGTGCAATCCATCCTTTGAGTGGCCCGTTTGTGAATGATTCGTCGTATTGAGATACGCGGATGCCACGTTTGTCCCACATGAGTTGCATGCTGGTAATCAGTTTGTCGAGTGTTAGAACGCCGAGATCAAGTTCGTCTACGATTGGCGCTAGGGTTTTGTGCTTGGCGCCTTGGACTTTTCCTTTTGCGAGGTGTGCGCGAACAATGTTGGCGTTTATGCCTTTGAGGTCACCGTGCGGTATTTTTCCTGTGACTGAAGAGAGGCGTATTTTGTCAGCTTCCCACGTTGCAATGATCGAGTTGTTGAGCTGTTCGATCGTAAAAGTGTGGGTTGGAGATGTGTCGGGGTCTAGTTTATGGCGTGCGCATTTGAAGGCGGTTTGTGCTTGTAGGATAATCTTTTCGCGCAATTTTTCGGGTGGGATGAAGTTTTTGATGCCTGCTTGCTTTGCAAAGGCTTCGTTAAGAAAATGGTACTTATCTGGGTTGAGTTCTTTGAGCGTTTCGACAAGGTCGGGGAAAAGAAAATCTAGTGTTATTTTGATGTCTTGAGGGCAGCGTGCGGCGGCATAGTTGCGTATGACGGTGTCGTAGGCGTCGCGTAGGCGCCCTTTTTCATCGTCGCTGAGTATGTCGATGCCAGATTTTGTTCGTGTTGGCATGTAGCCCTCTTTTCACCTTTTTGTTTGACATAACACTTGGTGCGTGAGGGTGCAAGTTTTTTTCTGTTCTTTGGCGGTAGAAAAGTGGGTTTTGTTTGCTGAAAAGCAAAGGTTTTACTGTTATTTAGGGTGATGATTTGCTACAAAGATTATTGTAATTTCGAATCGAAAAATAAGTTAGAAAAATAGAGATTTATGAGCGAAGTAGATACCCCGATTGACGAGCCACCAGTACCAAGCATTTCACTAGAAGATGAAATGAAGCAGTCCTATTTGGACTATGCGATGAGCGTGATTGTCAGTCGTGCATTGCCTGATGTGCGTGACGGCCTAAAGCCTGTTCACCGCCGCATCTTGTACGCAATGGAAGAGGGGAATTATAACTCGGACAAGGCGTATAAGAAATCTGCCCGCATCGTCGGTGACGTGATGGGTAAATATCACCCGCATGGTGATAGTGCGATTTATGACTCGCTTGTTCGTATGGCGCAGGACTTTTCAATGCGCCTGCCTTTGATTGATGGGCAAGGTAACTTTGGCTCGATGGACGGGGATAGCGCCGCGGCGATGCGTTATACCGAGGCTCGCCTTGAGAAATCTGCCGAAGCCATCTTGCAAGATATTGACAAGGATACGGTTGATTTTCATCCGAACTATGACGAAAGCACGAAAGAGCCTGATGTTTTGCCATCGCGCATTCCAAACTTGCTGGTGAACGGCGCGGGCGGTATTGCGGTTGGTATGGCGACGAATATCCCGCCGCACAACCTTGGTGAGGTTGTTGATGGGTGTTTGGCGCTGGTTGAAAATCCGGATCTAAGCGATGAAGAGCTTTTGACGATTATTCCAGGTCCTGACTTCCCAACAGGCGCACATATTTTGGGGCGCAAAGGGATTTTGGGCGCATATCTGAGCGGTAATGGATCAGTAGTGATGCGCGCGAAAACATCGTTCGAAGAAATCGGCGGACGTGATGCGATTGTCGTGCATGAAGTACCGTATCAGGTGAATAAAGGCCGTCTGCTCGAGCGTTTGGGTGAAGTTGGTCGCGAGAAAATTGTCGAGCATATGCACGAAGTACGTGATGAATCGGACCGTGATGGTGTGCGCATTGTTATTGAACTGAAAAAAGACGGCATTCCAGAGGTCGTTTTGAACCAGTTATTCCGCCATACGGCGCTTCAGTCGAACTTTGCTTGTAACATGGTTGCGCTTCATAACGGTAAGCCGCAAATGATGCTTTTGCGTGACATGCTGAAGGCCTTTGTGAAGTTCCGTGAAGAGGTTATTACGCGCCGCACTATTTTTGAGCTAAACAAAGCGCGCGATCGTGCGCATGTTTTGGCTGGTTTGGCTGTGGCTGTGGCCAACGTGGACGAGATTATTGCACTGATCCGCGGTGCATCAAACCCAACTGAGGCGCGTGAAGCGTTACTTGCTAAGAAATGGCCTGCAAAAGATGTCGCGCCATTGATTGCCTTGATTGATGATCCTGAGCATTTCGTGGACGGCGATGGTAATTACCAGATGTCTGAAATTCAGGCGAAGGCGATTTTGGATTTGCGCTTGCACCGCCTAACAGGACTTGAGCGCGATAAGATCGGTAATGAGCTACGCGAGATTACAGATAAAATTGCAGAATATTTGGCGATTTTGGCGAGCCGCGAGAAGATGCTTGAAGTTCTGTGTGAAGAGCTTGTTGACGTGAAAGAGCGTTTTGCAACGCCGCGCCGATCCGAGCTTATCGAAGCAGAGTTCGAACATGACATGGAAAGCCTGATCCAGCGTGAAGATATGGTGGTTACCATTACGCATGATGGCTATGTGAAGCGTGTTCCTTTGGATACGTACCGCGCGCAAAAACGCGGCGGTAAAGGGCGCAGCGGCATGGCGACCAAAGACGAGGATTTCGTGACAGATTTGTTCGTTGCTAATACGCACACGCCTATCTTGTTCTTTACCTCACGCGGTATTGTGCACAAGATGAAAGTTTACCAGTTGCCTTTGGGGTCGCCTCAATCGCGCGGTAAGGCGCTGATCAATCTGCTTCCGCTGGAAAAAGATGAAAATATCTCGGTTTATATGCAATTGCCTGAGGATGAGGATATTTGGGATAATATGGACATTATGTTCGCGACGTCACATGGTTCTGTGCGCCGTAACAAATTGTCGGATTTCAAAAATATTCGCTCGAACGGTTTGATTGCGATGAAGCTTGGCGAGGGCGAGAAAATGGTCGCCGTGAAGCTATGCGCCGAAGAAGATGATATTATGCTGGCCACGCGTATGGGTAAGGCGATCCGCTTTGCCGCAACAGATATCCGTGTGTTTGCTGGGCGTAATTCGACAGGTGTGCGCGGTGTGAAACTGGCGCAAGAGGGCGATGAAGTGATTTCAATGTCTATTATTAAGGACGGCGAAGATCCGCTTCTGTTGAATATCACGAACAAAGGTTACGGTAAGCGTACCTTGGCGAGCGAGTATCGCCGCATTGGTCGTGGTGGTCAGGGCGTGACGAATATGGCGCTGACTGATAAGAATGGCGGCGAAGTTGTGGCAACCTTCCCTGTGACGGATGATCACCAGATTATGCTGGTTACTGATAAGGGGCAGTTGATCCGCACGCCGGTTGATACTGTGCGCATCACTGGGCGCAGCGCGCAAGGCGTGACGGTCTTTAAGGTCGGCACTGATGAAAATGTTGTTTCTGTCGCTTGGTTAATCCAAGAAGACGAGGAAGACGACATTGAGGCCGCAGAAGGTGAAGGCACTGAAGACGTTTCTAAATAAAATTTACGTTTATATTTATTATAAACAGCCCTAGATATTTCTGGGGCTGTTTTTTTTTGCAAAATCCCTATTGTTTAGTTACTGTATTGGAAACAATAATAGGGAGATGTTTATGAGGTTAAGTTTTATGTGGCGCTTTTGCGTTACTGTTTGTTTGCTGCTGGTTTCGCCGCACGTATATGCGCAGCAACAATGTACAACAAATGAGTTGAACTTAATGTGCGGAAGTAATCAGGTTTTACAAGGGATTTCGGCATCGGGCGTTCCCAAGTGTGTCACAGCGTATTGTCCTTCTGGAAAGGTTTTGCGAGGTTTTGACGCGAACGGTGCTGTTTGTGGCAGTATGAAATGGTCAGATCGTTGCCGTGATGTGACAAATAGCTATAGTAATAGTGGTTATGATTTTAAGTGTAATTCGAATGAGTATTTAGTTGGTATGACAGTATCGGATGAAGGTGAGCACTCTGATTTTGATAAAAATAACAGCTCGATCAAAGATTATGGAAGTAAAGTTAGGATGAAAGGCTCTGGTGGTTGGGGGCGCATTGTGTGTTGCCGGGATACCACCTGGTAAAACGACTTCTATTTTTTGCGTTTTCTTAGAAAAAGCTTTATAGCCTAGATATGGGCTTAACTGGTTTTCGAAAATGGGCTGATATTTTTAATCGCTGCGCGGCGGGTGATAATACTGCGCTGCGCGATATGACGCTGCGTGATCGGTTTGAGTATGCGGCTTGGGCGGCGCAAGAGACTGGCGGCCGCTTAGGTGTTTTGACCAGTTTGGGCGCGCAGGCGATTGTGAATTTACACGCGGCGCGCGAGGCGCAGGCGGATATCCCCGTGGCGTTTATTGATACAGGTTTTCAGCATCTTGAAACACTGGCGTATCGTGATGACTTAGTGGGCGCGGGGTATCCTGTGCAAACGGTTCAGCCCTTGCCAGACAATGCGCTTCGTGCGCAAGAATTGGTTGATCGTTATCGCCCGGTTTGGGAAAAGGTTGCGCGTGATGATTGGATGCTTGATGCGTCAGATGCGTTTGATGCGCTTGCAGGGCTCGTAAAGCGCGAGCCACATGCACGCGTCCAGAAGGATGTGGGTGTAAGCGTATGGGCGACAGGTCGCCGCCGTGATCAAGCTACTTCACGGGCGGAGCTTCCGATTTTTGCCTTTGACGGGCAAGGCGTTTTGACGGAATTTAACCCGCTGGCCGACATGACTAGTAAAGATATTTATCAGTATCAAAAGGCGCATGATTTGCTGGATCTGCAGCATCCTTTGGTGAAGCAGGGCGCCAGTGCGATTGGTTATGCGTGGGAAGATCCGTACGTGGCCAAAGGGGAGTGCGGCATGCATGTACAGACGCCCCAGACGGGACAGATTGTGGATGTTGTCGGTAAGCCCTTGCTTAGGCACGCATAAACGATTATCTTCGCCCTCATGATACAGACATCTGGAAAACGTATTGGTATTTATCCTGGCACATTTGATCCGGTTACGCGCGGTCATTTGCATTTGATCCGCCGTGCGAGCTCGCTCGTCGATCATTTGATCGTTGCCGTTTCTGAAAGTAAGAAAAAGCATCCTTTGTTTTCGCAGATCGAACGAGAAGAAATTTTACGCGCCGATATCGCCGCAATGGATAACAAGACCAGTGAAATTAGCGTGACGCATTTTGACGGCTTGTTGGTTGAATTTGCAAAGAAGCAAAATGCGACCTGTATTTTCCGCGGTTTGCGCGCGGTATCAGATTTTGAATATGAATTTCAAATGACAGGAATGAATGCGAAATTAGATCCATCCATTGAGACCGTCTTTTTGATGGCGGCGGATAAATGGCAATTTGTGTCATCATCATTTGTGAAAGAAATTGCAAGTATGGGCGGTGATATCAGTCAGTTTGTTACCCCGCAGGTTCAAGAAAAGCTGATGGAGAAATTTTCTTCACAATAAAGTGCGATAAATGCTTGACCTTTTATGCGGAAATCCATATTGTGCGCCCATATTTGTTTCGGCAAGCGCCTGAAACGTCTTAATGACCGCGTAGCTCAGCTGGTAGAGCAACTGACTTTTAATCAGTAGGTCCAGGGTTCGAATCCC
>CEUZ01177818.1_pt1 | contig 19227 bp, 19 predicted proteins | sample 361511 | NCBI WGS metagenome assembly CEUZ01 (sample SAMEA2622822, study PRJEB7988) | marine metagenome | biome: marine biome (ENVO:00000447); feature: surface water layer (ENVO:00002042); material: "saline water (ENVO:00002010), including plankton (ENVO:xxxxxxxx)" | depth 5 m
TTAAGTCCATGGATAGTGTAAATAACATCCTTCGATAATTTTTTATTATTAAAATTATTGTATAAATTGTATTTGGCGTTTGCTGCTGCTTGGCGATTCATTCTTGCAAGCTTTACAATATTAGTTTTATAAATGTCATTTTTTTCCATTGCGTAAGAAAATTTTATAAAAAAATCAGAGTATGCTTTTGGGTAAGTAGTTTTTAATACTTTGTATTCATCAAATAAGTCATCCCATATATGATCTTTCAATAAATTATTTTTTTCAGTATTTCTGAAAGGATTAAAATAATTTTTAAATCCTGCTGAAATATCAGTAACTTGTATTAGTAAAAAAATTGTAATTATTGCTATTGAATTTTTTTCTTTAAAACATTTAAAAATTACTATTATTGATAAAATTATTATAAAATAATTGACTATCCAAAACATCCTGCCAGTATTTTTAAACATGCTAAGCATACCATAAAGATACTTGTGAACTGGTATATCTATAAGAGTATAAGATCCAAATGAAATTTTGTTCGATAATGCCCAAAAGGTTAAAAGAATTGATATTATAATTAAGTATTTAATTTGATTATTCTTTTTAATTGATAAAATATTACTATCATTTTGTTTGATTAAAAATACAGCCAGCGCAAATAAAACCATTAAGATTTGACCTAATCCTAAATAGTTAAATCCTTCAGCCTCTTCCTGCAAAGATAAATAAATATCAGGCAAAAACAAAGAAAAATTAATATTTTCCGATTTAATTGCGGGGTCTAAAATACTTAAAATATTTAACTTATGATCTCCGAAACCTAAAGCTAATGTATCAACGATTCTTATTTCAAAATATCCAACAATGTACAAGGTTAGTAACAGTAATGGTGTAATTGTAAAAAAATCTTTTATGAGTTGATAAAAACTATCTTTATTAAATTTTAAATTAAATAGTCTTAAAAATGCATATACAAACAATATCATTAACAATATTTGATAATGTACCAAAGAAGAAATTATAATAAGGACAAACCATAACACTTTTGATTCGTTAATTTCTCTTGTTAAAGATAAATAGAGTGTAAATAATAAAAGCCATTGGCCCAATACGGCCTGATGACCAATTTGTATTCTATATATTAAAGCGGGAGCAATTAGAAAAAAAATTGATCCTATTAAGGAGTATGGAACTGAATTAGTAAATTGTTTTATAATTTTATATGAAAAAAATAATTGAAAGTAAAAACATAAAAAATACCAAAGAGAAAAGTATTGAAAATTATCTGGCAAAATAGATTTAAAAAGTTTAAAAAATAATGCAAGAATTGGAACTGAATCGGTAAAGACAATTGAGTTTCCTATTTCATCTCCATAATTAGGATTGCTGCCTAAAGGAAATCTCCATACATCGTTTTTAAAAAAATGCCAGCCGAGGTGCTGAATTGCTGTATCATTTCCAGTGTCATGTAACCACTTAGTGTTTTGAAATGAAATATTTTGTATCCCTAAAATGCTAGACAAGCTAATAAAGGCTATTAATAAAAATAAGAAATTTACTCTATTATTAAAAAAGAAACTTTTCATTATTTTTTCATTAGGCTTCTTAAAATATTTATCATTTAAGACTTAATTGTGTTAACATGAGATAAAGTTAATTAACAAATGATTACAAAAAAGGCAAATTTATTGCACGTTTTAAATAATGTTTATTTAAAAAAAAATGAGCCTGTGAGTATTGTCCATTTTTTAACAAATAGATGTAATGCCAGATGTTCATTTTGTTTTATCGATTTTGATGATCCAAATACATTTAAAAATGAATTGTCATTAGATGAAATTGATCAATTAACAAAAAATCTTGGAAAATCTTTACTCAATGTTAATTTGACTGGTGGTGAGCCTTTTGCAAGAAAAGATATTACCGAAATAGCTAAGCTCTATATTAAAAATACTACTATTCAATCTTTATATATTACGACAAATGCAAGCTTGCCAGACAGAGCTGAAGAATTTGCAAAAACAATAATAAATTTAGATAAAAATATTGAATTGACTTTTCAAATTTCTATCGATGATATGCCCGAAAATCATGATCGTGTAAGAAAAATAAAAAATCTTTTCAATAATTGTTTAGATACTTATCGAAGATTAAAAAAAATTAGTGAGAGAGTTACACCAATAGTAAGCATAACAGTAACTCAAGAAAACTGTGATAATATAGAAAATATTTTTAATTATTTGACTAATAAATGTAATATTCAATCTCTTAAATGTACCTTAGTAAGGGATGAAGGTATTTATAAAACCCCAATCGAGAAAAAAGAAAAAATTTATAAGGCATATGCTTGGCTTACAAATGAAATTAATAAATTAACAAAAGCAAAAAAACTAAATAATTATAATCAAAAATCTATTCAGGGTAAAATGCATAATAAGAAAGACCAAATTTCATGGGAATTAATTAAAGAAATGTATTTAAAACCAAAATATATTAGCCCATGTCATGCTGGTGGCTTATTTGGAATAATTTCTGCGTCTGGCTTAATTTACCCATGTGAAATTTTAGAAAATAAGGTTATAGGTAACTTAAGGGAAAATAATATGGATTTCATGAAAATTTGGCAAAGTAAAAGTGCAAAAAATACAAAAGAATTCATTTTAAAAACTAAATGTAATTGCACTTATGAGTGCGCGCTAACTTATAATATTTTAGGCAATTGGAGATATCAACCTCGCTTACTTAGTTCAGTTTTTTATTCTTATTAAATAATAATGACAGAATCTGTGAACATAATTATTCCATCAGTAAATATAAGTGATGAGCTTATTAAATGCTTAAAAGAAATTAATAAAATAATATATAAGAATTTTTATGTAACGATTGTTTTGGATAAAGAAGGTAGGAAAAAACTACCCAAGTCAAAATTTAAAATAAATAAATTAATTGTTGGTAAAATTAATATGTCAAAAAAAAGAAATTTGGCTGCAAAAAAATTTAAATCAAAATATATAGCCTTTATCGATAGTGATGCTTATCCAAATAAAAAATGGCTTTTTTTAGCTATAAAATATTTAAAGAAAAAAAAAGGTGATATAGTTGGAGGACCTGGGATTCCTTTTTCAAATCAAAAGTATTTAGAAAAAATTAGTTATTTAAGTAAAAGATCTTTTTTTGTTACCGGTTATTTAAATTTTAGAAAATATAAAGCTAAAAGTAGATTGTGTGACTGGTTGGAATCTTGCAATTTAGTTATGAGAAGAGATTTTTTTTTGAAATATAGAGGAATGGACGTAAATAGGTATACCGGTGAAGATAAAGAATTTTTTGAAAGAGTAAGAAAACAAAAGCCATCATTAAAAGTTTTTTATAGTCCAGATCTTTTTATTTACCACCGAGAAAGAAGTTTGTTAGGCTTTTTATTACAAAGATCTTGTTTTGGGATGGACTTTGTAAATTTAATTAAAACCAATTCTGGTTTAAACGGACTACAACCATTATTGCCTATAACAATTTTTTTATCATTAGTTCTGATATTGTTTTTAAAAATTGATTTATCAACTAAATTTAATATTTTTTTCTTTATTATTGGTTTGGCAAATATAGCTATATTTCTTGATGTAATAAAATATGTTAAATCAATAAAAGACCTTATTTTCACATTAATTACTATAAACCTCGCCAATTTATCTTTTGCACTTGGTGGTATTTTAACTTTTTTGGGACTAAAGAATATTTTAATTAATAAAATTTACTTACTTTCAAGGAAAAGAGAGAATTAAAAAATTTCAAAATAATAAAATAATGTTATTAAAAGATTTTCTATTTAGCTTTAAAAATGTTCATATAAGTTTTTTGGAGAAAAAAAAAATATTAAAATTAATAAGGATTGGATTTTCATTTTTATATAAATATTTTGTTTTAGATTTATTATTTTACAATTTTTTTCTTAAAGAAAATTTAGACAAAACCTCAATTGAAAAAAAAGAACTATTTAGCAAAAACTTAAACTTTTTGTTTGAGCATTTTGATAGCTTAAGTAAAATGCATGATTACACAAGTTTTTATGATCAAAATTTTAATGAATTTAAAGATAAAAGAATAGAGATTCTTGCAATAGGAACAGCTAAAGGTGGAGGTTTAGCAAGTTTTTATTTTTATTTTCCTAAGGCAAAATTTATTGGTATAGACAACAATCCTTTTAGAAATAGATTTATTTCAAAAAGAATAAGAAATATTTTTGTAGACATTTCTTCAACTAAAATTTTGAAAAACCTTTCAAATTATTTAAATCAAAAATTTGACATAATAATTGAAGATTGTAGTCACCAATTAATTGATCAAATTTTATGTTTTAAGGAAAATTTTAAAAATTTAAAAGATGGTGGAATTTATGTAGTTGAGGATCTTAATTTTCCTGAGATTAGTAACATATATAACCCTACTGGGGAAAAGATTAGTTTAAAAATAATTTTAGAAAAAATAAAGCTTAATGAAAATGTTAGATCTAAATATATATCTGATGATGATTTGAATTTTATAAAAAAAAATATTAAAAGTATAAATTTTTATGTTAGTAAAAATAAAAGCAAATATTTGGTTGACAATACCGCTGAATACTCAGAGATTGTCTTCATAAAGAAAAAATAATAAGATTTGATTTGAAATAAACAAAATTTTTTTGCATATTAAGTGATATAACATTTTTTTATAACTAGACAATTACAATAATGACTTACACCAAGACTCACCTCGCAGAATCTATTGAAATTATAAAAAAAATTGATCAACAAAAAATTGAAAATATAGTTAATATCATTTCTGAAATAAAAAAAATAAAAGGAAGAGTTTTTTTTCTTGGTGTTGGTGGCAGCGCTGCTAATAGTTCACATGCAGTAAATGATTTTAGAAAAATTATTGGTATAGAATCTTACACTCCAACAGATAATGTATCTGAATTGACAGCTAGAATTAATGATGAAGGTTGGTCTTCTGTTTATCTTGAATGGCTAAAAGTTAGTAATTTAAATTCAAAAGATTTAATTTTTGTTTTTTCTGTGGGTGGAGGTAGTGCTGAAAAAAATATAAGCACAAATATTGTTGAAGCTTTAAAATACGGAAATTCTATTGGATGTAAAATTGTTGGAGTAGTAGGTAAAGAAGGTGGTTATACAAAAAAAGTTGCAAATGAAACTGTTTTAATACCAGTTATAAATAAAGAAACTATTACTCCTCACACTGAAGCTTTCCAAGCTGTCATATGGCATTTAATTGTTTCACACCCAAAGCTAAAATTAAACGAAACAAAATGGGAATCCATTTCAAAAAAATGAATGAATAAAGCGATATTTTTAGATCGAGATGGTGTTATTAATGAATGTTTTATTAATAACGGAAAACCTATTGCTCCCCTGTCTTTAAAAGAACTGAAAATTTTGCCAGGAGTAGAAGAATCTGTTCTTAAAATCAAAAAACTTAATTTTCTCTGCTTAGTTGCAACAAATCAACCTGATGTATCAAGAGGCAAGATCAAAAAAGAAACTGTCATTGAAATGAACAATTTCTTAAAAAAAAAAATAAAATTTGATGATGTATTTGTTTGTTTTCATAATGACGAACATATGTGTAATTGTCGTAAACCCGAACCAGGTTTATTATTAGATGCTAGTAAAAAATGGAATATTAACCTTAAACAAAGTTACATGATTGGTGATAGATGGAAAGATATTCAAGCTGGGAAAAAAGTTGGATGTAAAACAATTTTTATTGATTATAATTATAATGAAAAAAAGCCCTATAATCCTGACTTCACTGTAAAATCATTAGTTAATGCTGTTAATATAATTGAAGAAAATAATAAAAAATAAATTACCTTATATTTTTAGCTGTTTCCATTATTTCTTCATTAGATAAACCAAATTTATTTAGAAGAAATTCTCTTCCACCATTTTCAAAAACATAAATTTCAGGTAATGATTTTGAAACAATTTTTGGAAAAAGATTTTGATTGCTAAATCCCTCAAAAACGCATGACGAAAGATTTCCCGAAGGAGTTTGTTCATCAACAACAACTATTCCCTTAGCTTTATAAATCTTTTTTGGTAAATCTATAGGAAATGGTTTTGATCTAAATAAATCTATACAAATAAAATTATTAGGTTCCTTTTTATAAATTTCTAAACATTTATGAAGCATTTTCCCATGAGATATAAGTGCTACTTTTTTATCATTTACTTCACCAAAAATTTTATATCCTTTGTTAAAATCTAAATCAGTAATCTCTGGTGATACATTTGGTAAAACCTCCCTGTCTAATCTAATGTAAGAAAATTTAGGTTTATCTATAATTTCTCTAGCTACTAATATTGCAGAGGGTGTATCTGCTGGAGTATAAATTGAAGAACCCACAATAGATCTAAAACAAGCAAAATCTTCTGTCGAATAGTGTGTGGGGCCAGCATCTGCATAACCCAATCCTATTCCCACTGATAATAAACAAATTGGTAAATCCATTAGTCCCGCACCGCATTTTGCCTGTTCTATTGATCTTAACGAAAGAAAAGGAGCCATTGCATATACAAACACTTTTTTTCCTTCTAATGCTAATCCAGCAGCTATATCTAACATTGCTTGCTCAGATATACCGCAATGTAAAAAATTATTTGGAAAACGTTCTCTTAACTCATCAAGAGCAGCTGCACCAAAATCAGCACTTAAAAAAAATATATTTTTATCAGTATTTAATTTTTTAGTAATTTCTTTAATAAAAGCATCTCTTTGTAACATTCAAGCCAACTCTTTTCTTGTTTTTTTAATTTCTTCCTCTGACATGGCATTCCAATAATGCCAATTTTTTTTATTTTCCATTACCGAAGAACCTTTTCCTTTAATTGTTTTAGCAAGTATACAAGTAAGTTCGTTCGTTTTGCTTAAATTTTCTAAGGTATTTAGTAAATCATTTACATTATGACCATCAACTTCAGAAGTTTTTATTCCTAAACCCTTAATTTTATCTTTAATTGGATTTAAATTTAAACAGTCATCAGTCTTACCAAGTATTATTAAAGAGTTTATATCTATAATAATTGTCAAATTATTTAATTTGTTGTGTTTAGCAAAAAGTAATGCTTCCCAGGTAGATCCTTCGTATAATTCTCCTTCACTAATCACAACAAATACTTTTTTATCTTCGTTTGATCTTTTAAAACTAATAGCCATCCCTGCTCCCACTCCAATGCAATGACCTAATGAGCCTGATGTAACATCAATCCCTGGTATTGAGTTGTTTCCAAAAACTCTTAGCAGTGAATTTTTAATACCCCAGTTATCCCACTCTTTTTGTGGAAGAACACCAAAATCTTTTAAAATTGGATAAAGAGCAGCAGTAGCATGACCTTTACTTATTAAAACTCTATCTAAAAAAACTTTTTTTTGGCTATCAAATCTAACAAAACCACCATGATACAAAGCTACTGCGATCTCCATCATGGAAAAGATAGAACCAGGGTGCCCTTGTTTTATAACTAGAAGTTTTTCAAATAAATCTCTTCTATATTTTTTTGCAAGATTTTCTAAATTATTGACGTTGTTCATGGAGAGTCACCCAAAATTTTTCTTTTTAAATTAACTTTTGTCATATCTTTTATATTGTCTATAGCTTTTTTTCCAAACTTTTTCTCAATTCTTGATAAAAAAGGTTTGGAAGTATGGTAATTTTTGTAAGATTTATCTCTAAATTGTAGAATTTCCTCTGGCTTAAGTGTATCAGTTGGTAAAGGTTGAGTTTCGTATGAATGAAAAGAATAACCTTCATAATTTGTAGGTAGAATATATTTTTTTTCAATTGCCTTTTTATAAAGTTGACTGCCAGGCAATGCCATAGCAGCATATGTGTTCCATCCAGATGTGCATAATTCTAAACTAAGATCATAAGTTTTTTTCATTGTTTCATATGTGTCGCCCGGCAATCCATAAATATAATTAGCCATCACATCAATATCAGCGTCATGAATTTTTTTAATTACCTGTCTTACATCTACATCTTCAAACTTACCTTTTGTGACCTCGAGTCTTACAGATTTGTCACCACTCTCTATACCTAAGCATAGCCATTTAATTCCTGCCCTTCTAACTAAATTTAAAATTTCAGGTCTTTTGACCGTATCAATTCTACTATAACTCCACATTCTAAGATCATCATTTTTATTTCTTTCGGCTAATTTTTCACATAATGGAATATAATATTTTGGATTTAACAAAAACATTTCATCAACAATTCTAATTGTTTTAACACCCATATTAATTAACTTATCAAATTCCTTAATTATAAAATCGGTAGACCAAAATCTCATATTGCTATAATGAGATGCTACTCCTATTTCTTCTGTATCGTTTCGGTTTATTAAATTAATCATGCAAAAGTCACATTTAAACACACATCCTAAGCTTGTTTGTAAGCTTGCATATGGAGATCTCTTTTCAAAATCATATTCGGCATGCCACATAGGTGATCTATATAAATCTAAAGGTCTATCTTTATATGGTAGCAAATCCCAGGCATAACCAGGCAGATCAGTATCCATTCTTTCTGTTGGAACCACTTTTTCAGGTAAATTAATTTTAATTTCACTTTTATCTCTATAAGCAATACCTTTAATTTCTTTTAAATTATCAGAAGAAAAATTTTTAAGCTTAAGTAAATTTCTAAGAGCATAAACACCCTCGTTTGTAAAAACTATATCAATACTTTTTTCTTTTTTTAATGTTTCTACTGGTAAGGCCTGAACATGTGATCCAATAAAAGCAATAGGTAAATCTTTTTTATTAGATTTTATAAATTCAGATATATCAACAGCTCCTCTCATATTCGCTGTACCTGCATTTACATTTTGTCCGTACACTACTAAACAAACAATTTTAGGTTTTAATTTATTAATTCTATTTAACACTTGTTCATCTGATAAATTTTCAGCATTTGCATCAAGTATATTAACTTTGTAATTAACTGATCTACAAGATTGGGCTAATAATAAAGCCCATGTAGGTGGTTCAATAGCTGAGTAGGTTTTAGATAATTTTTGATATGACTTTTTAGAACTTGAGGCTATTAAAAAACAAATATCTAATGAAGAATTTTTAAGCATATTATTATTTAGATTTAAAAGTTAGCACAAAGGAGTACCAAAAAACATTTATAATATATTCTGAAATTATTAAAAATTTAACAATAAAATTACTATTTTTAATTATTCTTAAAATTATTTTAAATTGGAGCAAAGATTTAATAAAAGTTGATAATTTCATATTTCTTAGAATTATTTGTTTAGCTGAAATTCTTAAATACCAATAAGGTATTTTAATTATTTTAACTTTTCTATGGTTATCTTTACGCAATACATTGTAAATAGGCTCAAAATTTTTTTTGTCTTCACACAAATTTACTACTTTTTTGACAAATTTATTTTTACAATTTAACAGTAAATTTTTATCATTAAGTAATTTTTTTAAAACATTTACACACTCTTCTTTAGTATAAAAAGATGGAACTTCATTTTCATTAAAAATTATTTCTTGTCCTGGTGAATATTCGGAAACGCACAATGCTCCATTTAGTCCAGCTATTAAAATTCTACCTTTAAACTGATAAAAAAATTTATAAATATTTTCTCCTGAATAATTTTTAACAGATTGAGATCTAGATTTTGATAAATTAAGTACAATTTTTGATTTTGATACATGCTCTAACAATTCTTTTTCAGATACTCCGTGAGTAGCTTCTTCATAACCAATATTTTTAATTTTGATGCCTGAATCTGTTATATAATTTAATATTTCTTTTCTGTCACTTGTGATATTACCAAAAAAGAGGACATCTATTTCTTTTTGCACCGAATCATTATCTTTAACTTTTCCACTTTCAAAATGTATGTTGTAAGCTTCGAATCCCTTTTCTCTATATTTTAAAACTGACAATGGGCAATGACTTAACACAATATCACAAGAGCTAGCTGTTATAGAATTTAGTTCATGAAGTTCAAAATCGTCTCCAGTAATAAGTATTTTTTTTTTACAATTTATTTTCTCAATAAAAAATAAATTAATAAATTTAAAATAATCAACATCAAAAACTACAATGTCTATTTTTTTTGTTTCAATAACACTGTTAATGTTCTGAATTATTTCAGTAAAATTTTTATCATGATAATCGCTTACATATAGATGCTCAGTATCATAATAATTTGAAAATTTATTGATGATAGGTGGATTCCAGTTCCCTCGTGGGTATTTAAAAATTATTAAAACTTTGTTATTCATTATTTTAATACTAATAAATCAATATTTATGGCAAAACTTTGTAAAATTAACTAAACTTGTATATAAGAAAATAATACAAACCTTATACTGATGATCTTAAGCATAATAATTCCCGTATACAATGAAGAAAAAACGATAATTCAAATTCTTGAGAAAATTAAAAAAGTTTCGTCAAATTTAGTCAAATATGAAGTTGTGGTTATAAATGATGGTTCGACAGACCAGACAAATTCACTGCTTGATAAAAATAAACATTTATATGACAAATTAATTAACAATCAATCAAACAGAGGGAAAGGATTCTCTGTGAAGCAAGGAATATTAAATTCCTCTGGTTCCCATATAATATTTCAAGATGCTGACCTTGAATATGATCCTACTGATTATAAAAAATTTGAAAAGATCTTTTTAGATTTTGACGCAGATGGAGTTATTGGTTCAAGATTCGTGTACTCAAACTATACTCGTTCACACAACATTTTAAACAAAATTGGAAATACAATATTAACTTTAATTTTTAATTTACTTTATAATACAACATTTACTGATGTTTATTCTTGTTACTTTGCTTTTAAAAAAAATTTACTGAATATTGAAAGTCTAAAAACTGAAGGCTTTGAACAACATGCAGAAATATTATGTAAAGTCGTAAAAAGTGGAAAAAAGTTTTATGAAGTTCCTATAAGTTATAACGGTAGAAGCATCAACGAAGGAAAAAAAATTAGAGCTCACCATTTTTTTTTAGTTCTTTACCAAATATTTAAAGGTAGATTTTTTTAAAAATATTTTTATTTATTAAGTTTCATATTAAATATTGCAAAAAATCCAAGCATTAGACTTAACGACTTAATAACTCGTGCAGCTGCAGAATTTAACTGAAAATAAAAGTCTGCGGGTGTAGAAAGGAAAACAAAAAATAAAATAAATAAATAAAACAATGTTAGCAATGCAACAAAAATAAATAATTCTTTATTTGGATTAAATAAAAATATTAAAAGAAAAAAAATCAAACTTAATATGAATTTCTCATTGAGAAGCAAGAAATAAGCAATTTGTAAATAATTATCAAGATTATCTATCCTTGGTAGAAGATTTTCTAATAAATTTGCATTTAGATAATCATTTCCTAGTTCATTGGAATAACAAAAGATTTTCCATAAAATTATTGGAACAAAAGAAATAAATAAAAAAATATATTTATAAATTTTATTATATATATTTCTCTTATATATATTAATTATAAAAGCTGAAAAAAAAATTATAACCAGTAAAGCCAAACCTTCATTTTTTATAAGAGTTAATGATGAGAAAAAAAACACAGCTAAAATATTATATATTTGTTCTTTACCTTTTTTTTGATCAGTTTGGTTTTTAATAATTATTTCATACATTAAAAAAGCACTTACTGAAAAATATAATGCTAAAAGACCGTCTGCCCATCCGTTAAATAAAAATTTTCCGACTATAAAAAAAACTAATGATAAAAAAATTAGATATTTTGTTTCTTTCAAAAAAGAATATGCAAAAATCATTGGGGGGAAAGCCATAAATAAAAATGAAAGTTTTGGAAAAATTTCATTCCAGTCACCTATTAAAACTGCCAACGAAGAGGAAAATGCGGGAACTAAATTTGGATAATCATTATGACTAAACATTGCATAATTATCTGAGACAGAAAAAACAGAAATATCATAAAATATTCTTTTTGCATGAAAAAGCCATATGCTCCTTGGATCCCAATCAAAAGTTGGAGTTCCCAAAGACATAATAATAATAAATAAAAAAAATATCTTAAAATAAATATTTTCGCGAAACTGGTATGAATAATAAAAAACTATAGTTGATAAAAAAATTATGAAATTAATTTTTACTAAAATTAAACTAAAATTTAAACTTAAAATGAAATAATTATTAAATATTAGAAAAATGAGAATTAAAGCAATTTTTTCATGAAAATTTTCCTTTGTCATACTAACATTCTGCTAACTTAAAATATTTTTTTTCTTCAATTAATGTACATGCATCTATAATGCTTTCATTTTTTGAAAAAATAATAAATTTTGAGTTGCTATTAATCCTAATTGGATAATTATATTCAATTGACCTTTGATAAATGTATGTATCTTCCTTCAAATTTTTGCTTAGTTCAAAATTTTTTAATTTATTTTTTTTAATAATCTTATTTATTTCAATTATTTCTGGTGATACTGCATGGATTACCCCAGTCTCCTTGGAGAAAGGCTTTTTAAGTACCTCCATTTGAAATCCGCTCCTGGCGTAAAGAATATATAGAAGCTGCAAAATACAAATTATTATAAAAAAGAACTTAATTTTTCTCTCGTTGATCATTAATGTTTTGAAAATTTTTTCGTAACAAGTAATTATATTACTTATATTCTTTTTTTAAGCAAAGCTTAAAAAAAAATGGATTTGTCTAACTTTTATATTGATATTATTAAACCTGTAACTGCTATTGCTGAAATCGCGGTTGCGGCTATAACAACATTTCTCTTCTTTTCTTTCTTTCTTTCTGACCTATTTCTATCCAATAAATCATTAATATTTACTTTTTTATTAAAAGTCTCAACTTTATCAAAGTGATCTTCAACTTTCATATTGTTTCCCCCTTTTTTACAACATTAATCGTTATAATTAGTATATCACTAAAAAAATATTTTTAAAGATAATCTGATTGCAACAAAAATAACCAATAATGCAGTAATAAAGGCCAAGTATCTGGTTGGAAAAATTTTTAAGTTTAATAAATTTCCTATTTGACCTCCAAAAAAAACTGCAAAAAATAAATACCAATAATTTTGTAATTCTGTCAAAATATAATTCTTTGTTATTTGACCAAAAATTCCTGCCAACGAATTTATTAAAATAAATAAAGAAGCCATAGTAACTATTTCATTAGGTTTTCCTGCTCTTAGCAAAAATAAAATTGGACTTAAAAATATACCTCCACCTATTCCTACCACACCAGATATGAACCCAATAATTCCACCAATTAATATTGAAATTATTTTTGGTATCTTGTTATAACTTGCTTTAACATCTCCATAAGATTTAAAATTAAATAGTAATAAAATTCCCGCTACGGCAAGAACAAAAAATAACAAAACCTCAAATATTTTTTTTTCTATTGGTAAAGAACCGCCAATAAAAGCTAACGGGATTGATCCAAATAAGTAAGGGATTAGTAATTTTATATTTAAATTTTTGTTCCTAATATAATTAAAACAATTTCCTGAAACTACAATTATATTGCAGGTTAGTGCTATCACTGGGAATATAAAATATGGAATGTTCCAAACCAAAAGTAAAGCTAAGTAGGTTGATCCTCCTCCAAAACCAACACTTGAATAAAGTATTGCTGTGACCAAAAATAATATTGCTAGTAAAATCATTATTGCTTATCTTATAGTATAAATATGAAAGTCAATATAGCTTTACTTACTGTTACAGATACTAGAAATATTAAAACTGATAAATCTGGAGCAATTTTAGTTAAAAAAATAAATGAACAAAATCATAAATTGGTAGATAGAAAAATAGTTAAAGATGAAAAAGAAGAAATTAAAAAAATAATTCTTGATTGGTCAAAAAAAGATGAAATAGACGTTATCATATCCACTGGTGGAACTGGATTAACTGGAAGAGATATTACACCAGAAGCATTAGAAGAGATTGCTGATAAGAAAATAAATGGATTCGGTGAATTATTCAGACAACTAAGTTATAAAACTGTAGGTACATCGGCTTTACAATCTAGAGCTTGTGCAATTTTAAAAAATGGCAAATATATTTTTGCTCTTCCTGGTTCATCTGGCGGTGTAACTGATGCTTGGGATTTAATTTTAAAACATCAACTAGATATTAATCATAAACCTTGTAATTTTGTTGAACTGTTTCCTAGACTAAAAGAAAAATAATTTTATGAAAATTAACCCTGTAAGAGCAATGATAGTAGCATCCTTACTAATTATATGTCTATATATTGTTGGATTATATCTTCCAATAATATTTTCTTCTTAAATTTTTAAATGTTAAAAATTACGTTCCACAAAATGTTTGATACTTTTCTCCGTTTATTTTTGGTGGAATTTGAAAATTAGAAATACCTGATTGATTTTTATAAGGTTTCTGTAAATAATTAATTAATTTTACTAATGGTTTTAAATTTCCAAGACTGCTAGCTGATTCTAGACATTCATCAACTTTGTGGTTGCGAGGAATAATCAAAGGATTATTTAATTTCATTAGATTTACCGATTTATCTATTGAATCTTTATTTAGAGTTAAACGATTTTTCCATTTGTTATACCATTTAACAAAACTTGGATCTTCAGAAATTTTTTCTTCACTCATCAGTTTTAAAAAAGTGTTTGTGTAATCAGCTTTGTTTTTGTGCATCCAATTTAGCAAATCCTCAATCAATTTTGAATCATCCTTATGGTCACCAAATAAACCTAGTTTTGAATGCATCATTGAATTCCATTTTTTTTTATAAATATCCCCAAAATTGTTAATTACCTCATTTGCCTTTTCTATCGCTTTGTCTTGGTTTTCGTCAATTAAAGGTATTAACGTTTCAGCAAATCTCGCTAAATTCCATTTTGTAATTCCGGGTTGATTAAAATAAGAATAACGACCTTGATGATCTATAGAACTAAATACTGTTTCTGGATCATAACTATCCATAAAAGCACAGGGTCCGTAATCAATAGTTTCTCCAGAAATTGTCATATTATCTGTATTCATTACCCCGTGTATAAAACCTACTCTCATCCAATTAACAACTAAATCTATTTGGTTTTGCATCACTATTTTTAGCAATTGAATTGCAGAATTATTTTTAACTTTAAGGTTTGGATAATGACGATCAATTACATAATCAAATAAATTTTTTAATATACTTTTATCTTTATGCATAGCTGCATATTGAAACGTTCCTACTCTTATATGGCTAGATGCCACTCTTGTTAATATTGCTCCTGGTAAAATTTTTTCACGTATTACTTCTTCTCCGGTAGTAACTACAGCTAAACTTCTTGTTGTTGGAATATTTAATCCATTCATAGCCTCACTAATAATATATTCACGTAACATTGGACCGAGAGCAGCTCTACCATCAGCATTTCTGGAGTAAGGTGTTAAACCGGATCCTTTAAATTGAATGTCAAAACGTTTTTTATTTTTTGTAACATGTTCACCTATTATAATTGCTCTACCATCACCAAGCATTGTAAAATGTCCAAATTGATGTCCAGCATATGCTTGGGCAATTGATTCTGAACCTTCAGGTAAAACATTTCCTGAGAATAAATCCTCTAATTCTTTTCTGCTTGTTGAAGTAAAATTTAAACCAAGTTCTTCTGATAAAGATGTATTTAAAATTATTAATTTTGGAGATTTGACTGGTATTGGGGAAAGTCGAGACAACATAACACTTGGTAGAGCGGAATAAGTGTTATGAAAACGCCACCCAATATTATTTTTGAAATTTTCTTTTCCAATCTTCATAAGGCATCCCGTAAACATGTTTTCTCGCTTCAGGATCTGATATATCAATACCTTTTTTCTGAGCTTCTTCACGATACCATTTGGATAAACAGTTTCTACAAAATCCAGCAAGATTCATTAGATCGATGTTTTGCACATCTTTTCTTTCTCGCAAATGTTGTATTAATCTTTCAAAAGCGGCTGACTGTAATTGTTGTTTTGTTTCCTTATCCATAATAGAATTATTATATACTATATCTCTTAAAAAAATGAAACTTAACGGCTCTTATAAACTCAATGTTAGAAAAGAAGTGGTTTGGAAGGCTCTAAATAATCAAGAGATTTTAAAGCAATGCATTCCCGGATGCGAAACTTTTGAAAAAGAAAGCGATACAGTATTTACAGCCACAGCTACAAATCAAATAGGTCCAATGAATGCGACCTTTTCGGGAACTGTTAAAATATCAAATATTAAAGAAAATGAGAGCTATACGCTCTCCGGCGAAGGAAATTCTTCCGTTGGATTTGCTAATGGAAGCGCAAATGTAAAGTTAGAAGAAAATAATGGTATCACAAATCTAATTTATTTTGTTGATATTAATGTGGGTGGAAAAGTTGCCCAATTAGGATCCAGATTAATTGACGGAGTTGCAAAAAAAATGTCAGATTATTTTTTTGGAAGGTTCTCAGATATTGTAGCTCCAATAAAGCAAGAAGAAAAAGAAACAGGTAAAACTATTACTCATAAAAGAGTTAATGAACTTAAATCAAATTTTTTAAATAAGTATATTTATTCAATATTTTTAATTTTAATTCTACTAATAGTTGCAATTTTTTATTTTGTTTCACGTTAAATTCTGGTTGAAGTATCTCTTTTATTAAGTTCTAATAAATATGTTACTTGGTATTATTTTTTTAGGGGGAGGAGGATAATGGCAGTAATTAATATAAAGATTAACGGAAAAAAAATTTCAAAAGAAATTTCAGATCATACTCTATTATCTGATTTTTTAAGGGAAAGATTAAAATTAACCGGAACACATGTTGGATGCGATACATCTCAATGTGGGGCATGTGTAGTACATTTAAATGGAAGCTCTGTAAAAAGCTGTACTACCTTAGCTGCTGATTGTGAGGGAGCCGAAATTACTACTATAGAAGGATTAGCTAACAATGGAAAAATGCATCCTATGCAGGAAGCTTTTAAAAAACACCACGGCCTGCAATGTGGTTTTTGTACTCCCGGCATGGTCATGAGCGCAATTGATTTGATTCAAAAAAATAAAAACCCCAGCGAGCAGGAAATTAGAGATTGGTTAGAAGGTAACATCTGTCGTTGTACAGGTTACCAAGGAATTGTAGCAGCTGTAAAAGATGCAGCTTCAAAAATGTAAAGGTAAATACTATGGCAAATTTAGTAGGAGCAAGAATAGAAAGAAAAGAAGATAAGAAGTTCCTTACAGGTAAAGGTAGATATACTGCAGATATTAATTTAGTTAATCAAACTTATGCCTACTTTGTTCGTTCACCACACGCTAGAGCAAAAATTACTAAAGTAGATCACTCTAAAGCAATGAAGGCTCCAGGCGTAATAGATGTTTTTACTGGTGACTGTGTTGTTAAAGATAAAATAGGTGGATTAATTTGTGGATGGAAAATTGTAAGTCATGACGGAAAAGATATGAAATGTCCACCTCACCCTGTTCTAGCAAAAGATTCTGTAAATTTTGTAGGTGATCATGTTGCTGTTGTTGTTGCGGAAACACTTGAACAAGCAAAAAATGCAGCAGAATTAGTGAATGTAAATTATAAATTACAAAAAGCAGTTACAAAAACTGAGGATGCAACAAAATTTGAAAATATTCATGAAGGAATTGATAATAATTTATCTTTCGATTTTTTAATAGGAGATAAAGGAAAAACTCAAGAAGCTTTCTCTAAAGCTGATAAAATTGTTAAACTTGATATAGTTAACAATAGATTAATTCCAAATGCCATGGAACCAAGAGCTGCTATTGGTGATTATAATACTTCTTCAGATGAATTAACTTTATACACAGCGAGTCAGAATCCACATTTGGATAGATTAATTATGTCAGCCTTTAATTCCGTTCATCCAGAACATAAATTTAGAATTGTAGCTCCTGATGTTGGAGGCGGATTTGGATCTAAAATTAATGTTTACGCAGAAGATGTAGTAGTTGCTTATGCTTCAAAAAAAATTGGCAGACCAGTTAAATGGGTAGCTGAAAGAAGTGAATCATTTATGTCAGATAATCATGGAAGAGATCATGTAACCCACGCTGAACTAGCACTTAACGGCGATGGAAAGATAACTGGTTTAAAAGTTGATACTATAGCAAATTTAGGAGCTTATTCTTTAGTCTTAGCTGCTGTTACTCCAACATATTTATATGCACCCTTGATTTTAGGAATTTATGATATCCCTACAGCTTGTTGCACTGTAAAAGGAGTTTATACAAACACAGCCCCAACTGATGCTTATAGAGGAGCTGGTAGACCAGAAGCAACATATGTAATAGAAAGAATCGTTACTCATGCCGCTAAAGAAATAGGTATGGATCAGGCAGAATTTAGAAAAAAAAACTTTATTAACAAATTTCCACACCAACAATGTTTAGTACATAACATTGATTCTGGTGATTATAACGCTCATTTGGACAAGGCTTTAGAGTTAGCAGACTACAAAAACTTTGAAAATAGAAGATCTCAATCTGCAAAAAAAGGAAAGTTAAGAGGTATTGGCTTATCTACTTATTTTGAAGCATGTGGAGTTGCACCTTCAGCTGTAGTAATGTCAATTGGCGCTGGAGTAGGTTTATGGGAATCAGCCGAAATAAGATTTAATCCAACAGGAAATGTTTCTGTTTTTACCGGAACTCATGGTCACGGACAAGGTCACGATACAACGTTTGCTCAAATCGTTGGCGATAAGTTAGGTGTAGCTATAGAAAATATCGATATTGTGCATGGAGATACTGATAAAGGACCTTTTGGCATGGGAACTTATGGATCAAGATCTCTAGCAGTTGGAGGGACAGCAATTGTAAAAGCTTGTGATAAAATTATTGCAAAAGGCAAAAAAGTTGCAGCAAAAATGCTTGAAGGAAAACCTGAAGATATAGATTTTAAAGCCGGTGAATTTATATTAAAAAATTCAAATAAAAAGAAAACTATTGGTGAAATAGCTTTTGCTTGTTACTTGCCTGGAACATTTGGAGATGTTAAATCACCACTTCCTGAAGGCGTAGAGCCAGGTTTAATTGAAACTTCTTTTTTCGATCCTACTAATTTTTCATTTCCCTCAGGCTCACACATTTGCGAAGTTGAAGTTGATGAAGAAACAGGAGAAACTAAATTAGTTAAGTATACTGTGGTAGATGATTTTGGAACAGTTATAAA
>CEUZ01264549.1_pt1 | contig 19205 bp, 16 predicted proteins | sample 361511 | NCBI WGS metagenome assembly CEUZ01 (sample SAMEA2622822, study PRJEB7988) | marine metagenome | biome: marine biome (ENVO:00000447); feature: surface water layer (ENVO:00002042); material: "saline water (ENVO:00002010), including plankton (ENVO:xxxxxxxx)" | depth 5 m
AAAAAAAAATATAGTTCTGATGCATTGTGTGTCGGCCTATCCTTGTGAAATCGATAAAATAAATTTACCAAGATTAAATAAACTAAAAAAATTGCTTTTCGAAATAGGATATAGTGGACACTATTCTGGAATTGACGATGCTATCGCAGCTATTTGCAATGGAGCTATGTTTGTTGAAAAGCACTTTACAATAGATAACAAACTTCCAGGAAGAGATAATAAATTTGCTATATTGCCTAAAGATCTTAAAATGTTATCAAATTTTAGAAATAATTATGAAAAAATGTTAATTGATAGGGGTGTCGATTTACAAAAATGTGAAACTGATATTTATAAAAACTACAGAGGAAGATGGAATAAAAGTATTTAAATATGAAAAACAAGAATGATGAAAAAGTATCTGTAATAATAAGGACCAAAAATGAGGAACAATTTATTGGTCACGTTGTACAGTCAGTCGTAGATAACTTAAAAAAACCAGAAGTTATTATAATTGATAATTTTTCTGAAGATGCAACTTTAGATATTATAAAAAACTTTATCGCAGACCCTTTATTGAATAATGATAAAAATAGTAAATATACAAAAATTAAAATCTTTCAAGTCAAAGATTATTCTCCAGGTAAATCTTTAAATTTTGGGATTAGAAAATCAAAATTTGATAATATTATGGTATTGTCAGCACATTGTGTAATTAAAAAAATTGATATTAAAAAAATTAAAGAAAATTTAAAAAAATACGTTGCTATTTTTGGAAATCAGATTCCTATTTGGAGAGGAAAAAAAATATCTAAAAGGTATATTTGGAGTCATTTTACAAATAAGAAAGTTGTAAACATGTATTCTGATTTAGAGAAAAGATACTTTCTCCATAATGCAGTAGCCTTTTACAATAAAAAATATATGTTAAAAAATCCATTTGATGATTTTATTCAAACAAAAGAAGATAGATATTGGGCAAGCAAAATAGTAAAGAAAGGAAAAAAATATCTTTACGACCCAGATTTATGTGTTGAGCACCATTATACTCCGAACGGAAGTACCTGGAAAGGTATAGGCTAGATTTTAAGCATAAGTTCCATTTTATTATATATTGATGTCAAAAAAAACGATCTACAGGATACAATCAAAAACTGTATACGAAGCAGTTAAATCATTATTCGAAAGTTACGGTTTGCATAAGCTCTCTGCAAAAAAAGTAGCAAGGTATCTTGTAGAGTCAGATTTATGTGGGCAAAATTCACATGGAGTGGCCAGAATACCTTTGTACATTGGTAAAGTTGAAAAAGGTGAAATTAATTTAAAAGCCAAAGCAAAAATTTATAAACAAACATCAACAACAGCTCAAGTTGATGGAGGATGGGGCTTTGGACAACCCGCAGCAGATACAGCTGTAAAATTATGTATAAAAAAAGCTCTTAAAAATAATATAGCATGTGTAACTTTAAAAAAGGCCAATCATGTTGGTAGATTATCTGATTTTACAACACAAGCAGCGAAAAAAAATTTAATAGGTATTGCTTTTGCAAATTTGCATGGGACTAGTCATATAGTAGCTCCTTTTGGCGGAATAGATCGTAAATTACCTTCAAATCCAATTTCAATTTCAACACCGGGTATTAGTAAAAAAAATTATTTTGAAATGGATATGTCAACGAGTTCGATTTCTGAAGGCAAATTAAAAATAAATTATTTTTTGAGAAAAAAAATTAGTAAAAATATAATAATAGATTACCTAGGAAGAGACACACAAGATACCAAAAATTTTTATGAAGATCCAAAGGGTGCAATTTTACCATTGGGTGGAATATCAGGCCATAAAGGTTTTGCTTTATCTATGGCCGTTGATATTTTAAGTGGAGCACTTTCAAAGGCAGGGTGCTCAGGTCCTCAAAAAGCTCAGCACGGAAACGCAGTAACATTTATAGCGATAAAAATTAGTGCATTTAATTCAATTAAAGATTTTAGAAAAAAAGTAAGTCGCTTAGTTTCACATGTAAAAAATAGTAGATTAAAAAAAGGTTTTAAAAAAATTTTAATACCTGGTGATTTGGAAAGAACAAATAGATTAAAGAATTTAAAAAAAGGAATAGAAATTAACTACGTAACTTTAAGACAAATTAGAGAGTTATTAAAGAGAAGAAAAATCAAAATCAAAATTTAATGATACTAACTTCATTAAAAAAATTGGGAAATTTTAACAAAATAATTTTGTCTGATAGCAATATTGATTATAATTCTATAATTCAAAATAGTAAAAATGAAAATGAAAAAATCCTTGTTTTAATTACGTCAGAAAAATTTCCAAAAGCTATGTCCTTATTAAAAAAAAACAGAAAAAATCTGACTTTTTATATTTTTTCATGGTCACTTTTTTGTCATCGACACTATGAAATGTGGCAGTCTGATTTGCTATCAATAAATAATTCAAAAAAAATTTATGAAAAAGTTTCAAAGAAAAATAAATTACTCATTAGCTTTATAAAAAAGATATATAACTCAAATGATGTAAGTCTATGTTTTGAGAAAATAATTGCTTCAAATTTAAAAGATTATTATGAAAAAATCAAAATTTATGATCTTATAAAAGAATATAACTCTAATGTTGTTCCAATTGTAAATAAAAAAAATTATTTGTATTTTGAAAAATTTGGATCAAACGGCACAGCTGAAAATTTATCATCAGATTTTAATAAACAAGTTTTATTTTATAAAAGCAAATCTTATATAAATTTTTTTTACGATATTTTTATATTTATTTTTTATCCATTTATAGCACTTTTAAGTATTAGAAAATTTTCAATAAAGAAAATTAAGAAAAATATTGGATTAAGAATTTACAAGCACGGAATTGGTTTTAATGAAAACTCAACTCCCTTAGATTGGATAATTGATAATAATCATTTCAGTAAAAAAAATTCTCTTTTTATTTTTGAAGATAAGCCAAATATAAACCATGTAAAAGGTTTAGTAGATAAAAAATATGATTTTCATTTTTGCTCGAATAGAATTCCGCTAAAAAAATGTTCCTTGTTTTTCTTTTTCAAAATTCTTTTTATTTACATTCCTTCTAGTATAGTAATTTTGCCAATACTATTTTTTTCAGACAGATTAATAAGAAAAGAAATAATATTTGCATGGATTAAGTTTTTTGCATGGAAAAATTTTATATCGATTTATAATATAAATACTTATTTATCTTATCATAATTATAATTCTGATCATATTTATAGAAACATTTTTTTAAAAAAAACAAACTGTCTTACAATAATGTACAAACATTCACATAGTGCAATTGTGTTTGATTATAAAAATAAAGATAAATACGGTTATGTTGATTTTATGAACTCTTTTTATGACATTGAATATCATTGGAGCAAATGTGGAATTGAAATGTCTAAGCTTAATAAAAGTAGATCTAAAGAATTTTTAATATCAGGCCCAATTTGGTCTTCTAATCAATTCATAAATAAAAAATATATGATTAATAATGAAGAAAAAATTTCTCTTGCTTTTTTTACAACAAACTTTCTGGGTTTTTTTGCTGTAAATCCTTTGGAGGCCCATGAGAGATTTTTGTTGCTTGCATTAGAAACTATAAAAAATTATCCAAATATAAATATTACTTTTAAGCCAAAGCATGATCTTGCGCTATACGATAAGTATGAGAAAACAAGAGAGTTAATTAAAAATTTATATAGTCATAAAAATTTTAAGGTAGCTGAAAATAAAAGTTTTAGCACAAGAATAAATGAAAATTCTGATGTTGTTATTTCCATGTCTTTTGCAAGCTCAGGATTTGAAGCAATGTGTTTAGGTAAAAAATCTTTTTATGTAGATTTAACAAATGTTTACAATAATTCGTACTATGATAATTTTCAAAAACTAGTTAGTCATTCAAATAAAGAAGCATTAGATAATTTGGAACACTGGATGAAAGTTGACAAAAAAGATGTTCTTTCTAAATATAAAGATATATTTGAAAATCTAAATATCTGGAATAATACTAACAACGCTTCTGAAATAATTAAAAACAGAATTATAGAAAATCTTAAAAAATAAAAAAATTAATATGCAAAAATATAAAATATTAGCAGTTACTCTTGCTAGAGGAGGTTCAAGATCTATTAAAAAAAAGAATTTAGCATTAATAAACGGAAAGCCCTTAATATATTATACAATAAAGGAGGCTTTAAAAAGTAAACTAATCACAAGATATATAGTTTCTACTGATGACTATAAAATTAGAAAGGTTTCAAAAAAATATGGAGCTGAAGTACCTTTTTTACGTCCAAAAAAACTTTCTACAAGTAAAGCTTCAGCTGTATCAGCTGATGCACATGCTTTAAATTGGGTAGAAAAAAATGAAGGTACTAAATATGATTTTTTTGTAGAGCTAATGGCAACAAATCCACTAAAAACACATAAGGATATAGATAAAGTTTTAAAAAAATTAATTAAATTAAAAGCAGATAGTGTAATTGGTGTTATCAAGGTTGATGATCATCATCCTTTAAGAATTAAAAAAATTGTTAATGGAAAAATTGTTAATTTCTCAAAGAATTTAAAAGAAATCCCTGAAACTCACAGACAACAATTAAGGCCAAAGGCGTACATAAGAAATGGTTCAATTTATGCTGTGAAAAGAGATTTAATAGCAAAAAGAAAAAGATATGGAACAAAAAATAGTATTCCTTATATAATGGATTCTAATAAATCAATAAATATAGATACCAAAATTGATCTTATAATTGCTAAACAGCTTTTAAAAAAAAGGTAAAATAAATATGAAAATTACAAAAAGTAGGAATGTTCTGATATTAGGAGGAAGTTCAGATATTGGTATAGAAGTGATTAGAATTTTTTTAAAACGACAATGGAAAGTTACAGCGCATTTTTCTAAAAACAAAAAGAAATTAGAAAATATTAGAAGAAAAACTAAAGATTTGAATCTTATTAAATTTAATTTTTTAAATTATAAGAATTATAATGTTGAAAAATTAATCAAAAGAAAATTCAACAAAAAGTATGATTCTGTTGTAAATCTTGTGGGCTATATAGATAATAAAGGTTTTGAAAATACAAATTTAAAAAGCATTTTAAAGTCTTTAGCAACGAATACCATATTGCCAATTTTAATTGAAAAAATGTTAGTCAAGAAAATGCTAAATAATAATTGGGGGAGAATATTAAATTGTTCAGGAATCGGAGTTAAGTTTGGCGGTGGAAAAAATTCATATAATTATCATTTATCAAAACACTGCTTAGAGTTTATTCCAAATAGCTATAAATTTTGGGCTAAAAAAAATGTACTTATTAATAACCTCCGTATTGGAGTCACCAATACAAAAATTCACAAAAGAATGAAAAAAAATATTAAAAAATCAGAAAGACTTAAACTTATACCTATTAATAGAATGGCTGAACCTAAAGAAATAGCAGCCTATATAATAGATCTTTCTACAGAAAAAAATTCTTACATTACTGGGCAAACAATTAATATTTCAGGTGGAGAGTAATACTATTAATGAAAATTTTAATTACTGGCGGAAGCGGATTTCTTGGCTCACATGTTGCCGATGAGCTTGCAAAGAGAGGTCACAAAGTAAAGATTTTTGATAAAAAAAAATCTAGATGGATAAAAAAAAATCAAAAAATTTTTGTAGGAAATATTTTAAACTATAATAAAACTGCAAAGGCGATTAAGGGAGTTGATATAATATTTCATTTAGCAGCTTTATCTGATCTAGAAGATGCTATGTTTAAACCTTTGGAAACAGTTAGAAATAATATATTAGGAACAGTAAATATTTTAGAATTATCAAAAAAGTACAAGGTGAAAAGAATTATTTATGCTAGCAGCATATACTCGATAAGCGTTCAAGGAGGATTCTATCGTTGTAGTAAAAAGGCTGCTGAAGATTATATAGAGGAATACTACAAAAGATATGGGTTGAATTTTACAATTTTGAGATATGGATCTTTGTATGGAGTTAGATCTGGTAGAACAAATGGAATTTATAGAATTGTTAAAAACGCTTTAGATAAAAAAAAAATTGAATATGATGGTAAAAAAAATTCAATAAGAAAATATATAAATGTAATTGATGCAGCAAAAGCTACTTCAAATATAATTTCACCAAAATATAAAAATAAATATGTTAATATTACTGGAAAAAAATCTTACAAAGTAACTGATCTGTTCAAGATTTTGTCTGGGCATTTAGAAATTCCATATAAGGTTAAGTATTTAAAGACTTTAAGAGTAGGGCATTACATAAAACATCCAAAATTATATAAAATAAAAAATGGAATCAATTATCATTTTAAAAATAATATTAAATTTAGTAATGGAATTAAATTTTTAATTAATTCAATGAAAAATATTAAGCATTAATGTTCCATAAACATTTAAAAAATATCAAAAGAACTTCCCAATATAACTTTGACAGAACCCATTTTTTAAGAATGGATGCCAATGAAAGGGTCAAACCATTTGAAAAAAAAATTATTTCAAATTTGAAAGGAATTATAAATAATAATATTTTGCAGTCCTACCCAACTACGCCACAAAATTTAATAAATTTAATATCCAAAAAAGAAAAGTTAGAAAAAAAATATATTAATTTAGTTCCGGGATCTGATAGTGCGATTAAATATATATTTGAAATTTTTTCAAGAAAAAATAATAAAATAGTCTCAATATATCCAACGTACGGTATGATCGATGTTTATTCAAAAATTTATCAATTTAAATTAGTAAAATTTTATGAAAATAAGATTAAAAATTTTCTTTTAAATTCTACTTATAGAAAACTAGCATTTTTATATATAGCAAATCCAAATCAGCCAAGTGGCAGAATAATTAAAGATGATTTAATTAATAAAATTTTAAAAAAGGCACACGCGAAAAACAAATATATAATAATTGATGAAGCATATATTGATTTTTCAAAACAAAAAAGTTGTGCACAATTGATTAAAAAATATAAGAATTTAATTATATTAAAAACATTTTCTAAGTCTATAGGTATAGCAGGTTTAAGAATCGGATATATGATTTGCGATCCTAATGTTGCAAAAATAGTAAATTCAACAAGACCAATTTTTGATATTTCATATTTTTCTCTAAAAGTTGCTGAATATTTTTTACTTAATCCTAAATTGTTAAAAAATTATTTAAAAGAAATTACAGCATGCAAAAAATTTGTAGCGCAAAAATGTTTAAAAAGAAAATTAAAATTTTTAAATACAGAAGCAAATTTTTTTCATATTTTTTTTGAAAAAAGTAAAATAAAAAAAATATCTAAATTTTTAAAAAATAAAAAAATTCTTGTAAAGTCTAAATATTCTAAAGGTTTTAGAGTTATGGATAATTCCATTAGAGTAACATATGGCTCAAAGCAGCAAATGAGTTATTTTTTTAATCAACTAGATAAAGTATATTAAAAATTAATGATTTGCGCTTTAATGATAGGTAGATCTGGAAGCAAAGGATTTCCAAACAAAAATATAAAGAAAATTTTTGGAAAAAGATTATGTGAATATTCTCTTATGGCTGCAAAAAAATCTAAATATGTCGACAAAATTTTTGTATCAACAGACTGCCCTTCTATTAAATCGATTTCTAAAAAATATGGTGCAACTATCATAAATAGACCAAAAAAATTAACTTCAAACAAAGCGCTTGGCGAGGAAGTATTCAGACATGGATATTTTGAAATAAAAAAAAAAATTTCTAAAAACGAAAACGATATAGAGCTTTTAATTCTATTATTTGCCAACGTTGCTACTGTTACACATAAATTAATTGATAGAGGCGTTAAAATTTTAAGAAAAAATAAAAAGTTTGATTCTGCAGTTTCTACGTCTGTTTATAATATGTGGAGTCCTTTAAGAGCAAGAAAGCTTGACAAGAATGGAAATTTAATTCCTTTTGTTCCTTTTAAAACTTTTGGAAATCCTAAAACTTTAAATTGCGATAGAGACTCTCAGGGTGATGTATATTTTGCCGATATGTCAGTTTCAGTTGTACGCCCAAAATGTCTTGAAAATATGAAGGAAGGTTTGTTGCCGCAAAAATGGATGGGTAAAAAAATAGCAGCTATTAAATCTAATGCTGGTTTTGATTTAGATTACGAATGGCAAGTTCCACAAGCAAAATATTGGATAAAAAAAAATTTTTAAATTTATAAAATGAAAAAAATTTATAGCAAACAAAATAGTTTTTTAAAATTTCATTCATTGAATTATGAAAATAAGAAAAATATTTTGAAATCAATTAAAGTTGTTTTAAACGATAAAAAAAATCTTAAAAATTTAAGTAAATACCAAATAAAAATTATCAACATTGTTAAAAAAGACTTATTTAAAAATGGATCTAAGGGCAAACCAAGATTTGATCTATCGCCAAATGTTATTAAAGAAATAGAATTAATTAATAAATCAGACATACCCAAATATTTATTTCATAGATACAGATATGAAATTTTTCCACAAACTAATGGCCTGGATGATTATCCTCCTTACTTACAAATAGAACCTACGTCCTTTTGCAACTACAGATGTGTTTTTTGCTTTCAAACAAATAAAGATTTTACAACAAAATCTAATGGCTACATGGGCAGAATGAATCTTGAAATGTTTAAGCTAATAATAGATCAAGCTAAAAATAACATAGAATTTATTTCTCTGGCTTCTAGAGGAGAACCTCTTGTTTCACCAATAATTACAAAAATGTTAGAATATACAAGGGGTAAGTTTTTAAATTTAAAAATAAACACAAATGCATCAGTTTTAACAGAAAAAAAATGTCATGCTATTTTGCAGGGGGGTGTAAAAACTTTGGTATTCTCCGCTGATGCAGCTGATGCAAAACTCTATAGTAAACTTCGTGTAAATGGCAAACTTGAAAAGGTAGTATCAAATATAAAAATGTTTAAAAAAATAAAAGAGAAACATTATCCTCAATTAAAAATTATTACCAGGGTATCCGGAGTTAAGTTTAACAGTGAACAAAATTTTAAAGATATGGAAAATTATTGGTCAGAGCTAGTAGATCAGGTTGCTTTTGTTGATTATTGTCCGTGGGAAAATGTTTATCAAATGAAAGTAAACAAAATATCTACACCATGCTCAGAATTATTTAGAAGAATGTATGTGTGGTGGGATGGCAAAGCAAATCCTTGCGAAGTTGACTACCGTTCAGATTTATCACCTGGCTACCTAAGTAAAAATAATAATTTGTCAAAGCTTTGGTTATCACCAATATATAGATCTTTAAGGAACAAACACTTACATTCTGATCGTTCAGCTACAAAACCTTGTGATCGATGTAAGGTAATTTAAATTTCCTTCAGTTTTATTTTATATTAATGAAAATTTCAGCAGAGCAAACAAATATACTAAAATTAGCTATTCAATACATTAATAAGCTAGATAGTATGGGAGTCGATGTTTCTATGAGTTCATTTTGTTATATGAATGCTCAATCAATATCACCTGGCCATCTTAAATTAAAAAATTTACAGCATCATAGAAAATTTAGTTTTAAATATTTTTTTATAATTTTTAAACATTTATTTTCTATAGCCACACTTTACAATTTTAAAACAATCAAAAAAAACAACTCTCAACTTAAGAATGATTATGAAAAACTTATAGTTTCTTGGGGTCAAAAAAAAGATTTTAATGAAGAGGGTTCTTTTTTAGATAGGAAGTTTAAAATTAGCTCAAAAGAAAACAAAAATATTTTATGGTTTTTAAATTATATGGATGATGAAATTCCAGCTAAATTTGATGAAAATGTTATAATTTTTTATAGAGATAAAAAAAAATTTAAATATAATTTTATTTATTTTTTAAAAATTATTTTTATTTCTATTTTTAAAAATAGAAGATCTTTATTTAAAGTTTTGCATGAGCTTTCATTGCAGTCACAATATGCTAGAGAAGTGAGTGAAATTATTAATAAAATTGTATTATCAAATAAATTTAGATCTGTAATAATGCCTTATGAATCACAACCATTTCAAAATAAAGTTTTTCAAGAAATAAAAAAAAATAACAAGAGTATAAAAACTATAGGCTATAATGCAGTTACACAAGCATTCCCCTCTCATAATATTTACAGATCAGGAGCACCAGATACTTTGTTTGTGCATGGATTGTCAGAAATTAATCATCTTGAAAAAAAACTTGGCTGGCCAAAAGAAAAATTAAAATTAATACCATCCTTAAATTTTAAACAAGAAGAAGAGAGTTTTTTTCAAAGCAAAATATTTTTACCTTTTTCAATAATGTCAGAAAGTATTTTAATAACTGAGTTTGAAAATTTTTTAAAAAATCAAAAAAAAGAAAGCTTAAACTTATTTGAAATTAGAAATCATCCCTATATGTCCAAGTCAAAAAGACATATAAAATTTATAAAAAGCATAAAGAACATAATTAATAAAAATTCAGATAAATTCTCAGCAAATTCAAAAAATTTTACTTCTATTTTTTTCTGCGAAACTTATGCTGTAATCGAGGCTTTGGAAAGAGGGGCTGAAGTTATCCATATATGCAGTGATCCAATTTTTCAATCATACACAAAAGAATTTTGGCCAAGTATTAATGTAACACAAATATCAAAATATGTTTTTGCATATAATTTAAATAAAATTGGGGAGTGCATTCAATTAGGAAGATCTGAAGATGTATTTAATAAATATCTATGATTAAATTTACAGTAAAAAAAATACTTAATTTTATTAAAGCAAAAAAAGCAAATATTGATAAAAAATTTGTATCAAAATTGCTTGGTGAAAACAAAATTAGGTTGATCGATATAGGAGCAGCAGGAGGCGTCCACGAAGTTTGGAAACCATATGAAAAAAATATTGATCTAATTTTATTTGAGCCACATGAATTTTCTTATAAAAATTTAAATAAAAAAAATCAAAAAGTAATTAATAAAGGCTTGTGGAGTGAAAAGAATAAAAAACAAAATTTTTTTAGAACTCAAAAACCAGAATGCTCAGGACTACTTGAGCCAAATTATGATTATTTAAAAAAATTTCCTAATGTTGAAAGATTTAAAGTTGTTAAAACAGAAAGCACGGAAACAACAACTCTTGATAATGAGTTTAATTCACAAAGCTTCCCTCATTTTATCAAAATAGATACTGAAGGAGCAGAATTAGAAATTCTCAAAGGAGGACAATCAACATTAAATAATGTTTTAGGTTTAGTAGTTGAGTGTGTTTTTTTTAATTTAAGAAAAAACCAATGTAAATTTGAAGAAATTAAAAATTATTTAGAAGAAAAAAATATACATTTTTTTGATTTTTTAAATATTATTAGATGGGAAAGGCATAGGTTTAGTTATGTGGGTCAACCACAAATTTCAGATGTTCTTTTTTTAACACCTCCAGAAATTATAATAGAAAGATATAATTCAAAAAAGATAGATTTAAATACACTTAAAATATATGTGGCAATTTTGTATATTTTTAACAGGTCAGACCTAATTCATTACATGAAGGATAACTTAGATTTGACAACACAATCTAATCTATATTTATCAGAAGCTTATAATTTAACTGAAAAAAAAATAAAGCGTGCTAATCTTGCATCTAAATTATATTGGTTCTACTTTACGTGGTTACATTAATTTTTTTTTAGTATATATTTGTTAAAATGGGCATTAAAGTTTTATTTATATATCCAAATACCTTCGGCATGAATATGTTGCCTCCAGCAATTGCTTTGTTTTCAGCAATTTTAAAAAAAGAAGGCCATCAAGTAAAAGTTTTTGACACAACATATTATGCAGTTGATCACGGCATAGATTCAGATGGATCAAAAGAGCAAGGGCTTAATGTAGTTCCTTATAAAAAAGAAATGGAAAAAAGGGGTTTAAGACTAAAAGATAGCAGCTGGAGAGATGATGTAACTAAATTAGTAAATGACTACCATCCTGATATATTAATTTTATCTTCAACTGAAGATATGTGGGAATTAGGTATAAAAATTTTAGGCGAAATTAAAGAATATAAAAATAAATATAAAATTCCAGTTTTAGCTGGAGGTGTATTCCCTACTTTTGCTCCAGAAATATGTATTAAATATGATTTAATTGATATGGTATGTGTAGGCGAGGGAGAAAATGCTCTAATTGATATATGCAAAAAAATAGAAAATAAAAAAGACTATTCCGAAGTTACTAATTTATGGATTAAACAAGAAGACAATACTATTAAGAAAAATTCTATCACAAAACCTGTAGACATTAACGAAAATCCAATAATCGATACTTCTTTATTTGAAGAAAACCGCCTTTATAGACCGATGGCTGGAAAGGTTTATAAAATGTATCCTATAGAAACAATTAGAGGATGTCCTTACACCTGTAAATTTTGCAATTCTCCTGATCAAATGAGACTTTATAAAGCATTGGGTCACAACTTCTTTAGAAAAAAAAAAATGGATTTAGTTTATAAAGAGTTAAAATATTTTAAAGAAGTTCATAAAGTTGAATATAATTATTTTTGGGCTGATACGTTTTTAGCAATGAATAAAAAAGAGCTTGAGGAATTTTGTGATATGTACAAAGAAATAAACTTACCTTTTTGGATGCAAACTAGGCCCGAAACAATCAATGATTATAATATTAAAAAATTAGCTGAAGTGGGTCTTCATAGAATATCTTTTGGAGTAGAGCATGGAAATGAGGAGTTTAGAGCAAAAATTTTAGACAGAAGGTGGAAAAATAAAGATATTATTGAAAGGCTTAAAATTCCACATAAATATGGAGTTGCTTTTAGCGTAAACAACATAACCGGCTTTCCAACAGAAACAAAAAAACTGGCATTTGATACAATAGAGTTAAATAGGCATATAGAGGCGGATAATGCTAATATTTATACTTTTGTACCTTTTCATGGAACGCCACTACGAAGAATGTGCGAAGATTTGGGGCTTATAAAACCAGAAACAATAACTAAATGTCTAACAAATTCTCCCTCTATAATAATGCCACAATACCCACCTGATGAAATTGAAGCTATAAAAAAATGTTTTTCTCTTTATGTAAAATTTCCAAAAAATCGATGGAAAGAAATAGAGAAAGCTGAAAAAAATGACGCAGAAGGAAATAAAATTTATCAAGATTTAAAAAATGAGTATTTAGAAAAATACATGCCAAAACCTGATGCTGATCCACATGGAGGAGTTGATGATTTTAAGCATTTAGATAATTCAAATGACTCTAAGCCAGGTTATAAAGATGGTCTTGACTACCATTAAATATTTTATTATATCATAAAATTAATACCGAAATGCATGGTGGGAAATCAGTGTGAAATTCATTGGCTGTCCCTGCAACCGTAAAGTCGGAGCGCCACCCGGTAAAGTCCGCTGTTGAATGAAGGCCAGGAAAAGTCTAGTTCTACAATGCAAAATTAGCAGTGGCATTTATAAAACATTAAAGCAAAAGCTTTAATAACGAAGGATATAAAATGCACACAAAGCTAAAAGCGATAGTATTAAGTCTTATTTTAATTTTTTCAAACCATACGACATTTGCTCAGGATATTCCTGTGATTGTTATAGCGCCAAGTAAAAAAGCTCAATCTATTTCAACTGTAGGCACATCTGTCACTGTGCTTGACAAAAAATTTTTTGAAGATTCAAATGAATATTTTCTAGGAGATGTATTATCTAGCAATACAACTAACACCAATTTTTTTCAAAATGGAGGTCATGGACAAACTTCAGCGATTCAACTAAGAGGTTTACCCAAAAGATATTCAACAGTTTACATTGATGGTGTTAAAATGTCAGATCCATCAAGTGTATCAAATGATTTTGATTTTAATCATATTTTAACTAGCCAAATATCCAGAGTGGAAATTTTAAAAGGAAACCAAAGTTCAGTTTATGGCAGCGGAGCAATAGGAGGCACAATAAATATTATAACTAAGAAAAGTGAACCAGGTACCCAAAAAAAAATAAATTATAATACAGGTTCTTATGGAACTCATAATTTATCTCTTTCGTATTCAGCGGCAGACGAAGAAGATAATTTTTTTATTGGTTTAGAAAGATTTCAAACTGACGGCATGTCAGCTATGACACACAATGACGAAAAGGATGCTTATAGAAATAATTCTTTAGTTGCAAATTATAGTCGTCAACTTTCTGATCAAATGGAATTTAAAAGCAATATAAGGTTTGCTGATACTTATTCTCAATACGATAAGGAGGTTGATGCTTCTACAGCCACCCATAGTGAAGATGCAGATGTAATAAATTCATCTTCAAACGTAGCTTTAATTTACAAACCAAATAAAAAGTTTGTAAATAGGTTTACGCTGGCGAATACATATATAAAAAGAAGGTACAATGCAGCCGCAGGCAGCGGTAACACTGTTAAAGATAATTATTATGGAGAAAGGAATGCTTTAATTTATTCAGGTAATTATAATTTTAATTTAGACAATAGTATTGTGTTTGGCCTAGAAAGAGAAGACGATCAAATAGGATACAATAAAAACCTTACAGGCATGACATATAAAGATGGTTACGTAACATCAAGTTATTTTGATATTCAAAGTAGAGTTACAAATAATATTTATACTACATTTGGCGCTAGATTCGATGAACATTCATTAGCTGGAAACGAAGATTCTCATAGAGCTACAGTAGCTTATCTTTTTGATGATAAGTCTACAAAATTAAAAAGTTCTTACGGTACAGGCTTTCGTTTTCCTTCACTTTACGAAACTTATTATGTCGATAGTTCGTATAAACAAGTTTATGCTGAAAATAGTAGAAGTTTTGATTTTGGAATTGAAAAAAGTTTCTCGGATCTTGGTTTGAGTTTAGATGTTTCTTATTTTGACATGGAGTATTACGATACACTTGAAGGTTGGAAAGGAACAGAATCTTGGAAGACAAGAAATTTTCCTGGGACTGTTAAGTCTCGTGGACTAGAATTAATTTCAAATTGGAAAAAAAATGAAAACTTAAATTTTAATTTAAACTATACTGTAACATCCACTTATGATGGCGCAGAACAAGATGATCCTGATAAGAATGAAAACTACCATAAAGATGATATGGTTAGAATTCCTAAACAGTTAATTAATTTAACAACAAATATGAAAATTCCTGGTTATAAAAATCTAAATTTGACTCTTAATACTAAATGGTCTGATGAAGCTAGAGACTATGGAAATGGAAATAGAACTTGGGTAGATGAGGGTTTAGATGATTATTTAGTTAATGATTTGTCAATTAAATACAATTTATGGAATACTTATAATTTGTTCTTCAATATAACTAATATTTTCGATGAAAAATATGAAACCGTAAGAGATTATTCTCAAATGGACAGATCTTTTAATTTTGGAATTAGGAGATCTTACTAGTAATTGATTTTAAAAATAATCACTATATGATAGAAAGTAAGCAATGAATCAAACGATCAAAAAATACAAAAACTATATTTTACCTGTTTGTTTAATTTTAGTTTTATCTTTTTCTAGAATAATTCCTCACCCCCCGAATTTTACACCAATTTTAGCAGTTGGCATTTTTTCAGGTTTTTACTTTAAAAATTTTATTCCAAGTTTCTTTATAGTAGTTTTCTCAATGTTTCTTGGAGATCTTTTTTTAGGCTTTCATAACACTATGTTCTTTACCTATACCTCGTTAGCTGCAGCAGTATTAATTGGCGTTTTTATCAAAAACTTTAAATTCAAAGAAGTTCTAATTGGTGGGTTAGCAAGTTCTGTTATCTTTTTTGTTGTTACAAATTTTGGTGTTTGGGCCTTAACTTCAATGTACGAAAATAATTTGGGAGGCTTAATTAATTCATACTTATTTGCTATACCATTCTTTCATAACACCTTATTGTCAACATTAATATACCTACTCACATTAAAAGTTTTTTTTGATCTTATGATAAAAAAAAGAATAGCACCAAATATTACTTAAATTTAAGTAATTAAATATTAAATGTCCCAAATAATTGAATGTTGATATAGTTTTAAAATCACTTTTAAATTAAAATAAATTAAACTACAATTCATCAATGAGTAAATTAAAAATATTTTTAGCAGATCTAACGCATACTTATAAAAGTATCACTAACCCGATTATGCCCTACGGTGTTGGACTTATATCATCGTACGCTAAAAAACATTTAGGCGATCAAATAGAGATAAAGCTTTTTAAATACCCTGAAAAATTATATGAAGCTTTAAATAATGAAAAATGCGATGTTTTAGGTTGCAGCACATATGTTTGGAATAACAGTTTATCACACTGGATATGTAAGGAAGCAAAATTAAAGAATCCAGAAATAATTACTGTGCTAGGAGGTCCAAATTTTACTAAAAATCCAAATCAGAAAATTGAATATTTTAAAAATAATGATTTTATAGATATTAGAGTTTTATTAGAAGGAGAAATAGCTTTTTCCAATATATTAAAAAGAATATTAAAGTGTGGAATTCAAAATAAAGATAAAATATTTTCTGAAAAAATAGAAGGAAGCGTTTTTCCAAGTAAAAATAAATTAGATTTATTAGAAGCACATACCGCCAGGATACAATATTTAGATGAAATACCTTCTCCTTATACTACAGGACTAATGGATGAGTTTTTTGATGGGAAATTGTTTCCAGTAATCCAGACTACTAGAGGATGTCCGTTTAGTTGCAATTTTTGCGTTGAATCAGCAAAATATTATTCAAAGATAAAAAGTTTTCAGATTCAGTACGCTTTAGATGAGTTAGATTATATAGCAAATAAAATATCTAAAACTCCAACAGTTACTGATTTGCAAATAGCAGACTCAAACTATGGAATGTATAAAAAAGACAAACAAATATCTGAAAAAATACTAGAACTTCAAAAAAAATATAATTGGCCTCAAGGCATTCACGTATCCACAGGAAAACATTTTAGCAATGTAATAGAAACAACAGAAATGTTAATGGATACTTTTGATTTTTCTATGTCAGTTCAGTCTATGAATGACGAAGTATTAAAAGAAATAGGAAGAAAAAATATTTCTCCCGACAAATATAAAGTAGCTGGTGAAATGCTTAGAAATAAAGGAAGAAATACAATGTCAGAACTTATAATACCTTTGCCCAAGGAAACATTAAAAAGTTATTTAGATGGCATTAGAGAACTTATGGATTGGAAGGTGTCTAGAATAATAGTCAATACCCCAATGTTTCTTAATGGAACGATTTATGCTGATGACAGAGATTATGCAAAGAAATTTAATTACCTATCAAAATTCAGATTAGTTTCTAACCAATTTGGAATCTACGGAGGGAAAAAAGTATTTGAATATGAGGAAATTGGAGTTAGCACAAATACTATGACATTTAAAGATTATTTAGAAACTAGAAAAATATCTTTCTTATTAGAAATACTTTACAGTAGTAAATTTCTTCGAGAAATAGAATATTTTGTAGAAGATTATAAATTAGAATATTTCGATTTTTTTTATTTTGTATATCAAGAAATAAAAAATGCACCTGATAATATAAAGTCTGTTTTAGAATCATTAGAAAGTGATTCAGTAGTAGAATGTAAAGAAACTCCCGAAGAATTAATAAAATACTATAGTAAAAAAGATAACTTTCAAAAAATTTGCAAAGGCGAAGAAGGTGTTAATGTCAAGTACAAGCATAAGGCATTAATGCTTTGTAATGAAAATATTGATAATTGGTTAGAATTTGTAACAGAATGTTTAAGAAAATTTTTAATATCAAAAAATATTGAAGTTGGAAAAGATTTTAATGATATCAAGATTTTTACAAAAGCAAAATTTAATGGAATATTAGATTCGAAAAAAACTCACTTAAAAACCAATCATGTCTTCAATTATGATATAATTAAATGGTTAAATCAAAAAACTAGAACAGCGCGACTCTCTGAATTTAAAAATGAAAAAAACAATAAAGTAAGTTTTTTTTATAGTAAAAATCAAATAAGGCAAAGGAAAAATCTTTTTAATGAATTTGGCAGCCAGGACGCTTATGCACTATCTAATATTATAGAAATAATTTATCCACCACACAATGTGCATCGCAAATATGATTACGAGTCAAAAATAATATAAGCCAGAACAATTAAATGAAAGAAAAACTTAAAAGTGACACTATAGATGGTGTTTTCTATAAAATTAATAAGAAAGTAGAAAAAACAATCACTGCGAAATATCACAAGATAAAAGATTGGGTAATGGACCCAAAGGGTTATTTTTTAATTGGTTTAGACAAAGAAAAAAATTTATTGCAGGTCGGTTATTGTAAATTTAAAAAACTAGGAAATAGTCCCGTAAACGATATGGTTGCAATTGTTAATGGAAAAACTGCAATTGAGATCGTAAATACTTTGATAAGAGAAGGGTACATATCTAGTTTGCAACATGCTGCAGATATGGGGATAGAACTTTGTAAGGCCGAATTAGCTTTAAAACACAATCTAAATTATATTCAAGATAAAGATATAGATTTAAAATAATTTCAAAATTTTTTTGAAATGATAAACCTCAAGATTTTTAAAAATTCTAGAGTTATTGTAACAGGGCACACCGGATTCAAAGGGTCTTGGCTAACTGCTTGGTTAAAACATTTAGGAGCAGAAGTTATGGGCATATCTTTAAATCCACCATCTAACCCTTATCATTTTAAAGTTTCTAAAATTGGTCTCGGTATTAAAAATTTTAAAGTCGATATAAGAAATAGAAAAAAATTAGAAAAAAAAATTGTTAATTTTAAACCAGATTTTATTTTTCATTTGGCTGCCCAGTCTTTGGTTCCAATATCTTATAAAAAACCAACTCTTACTTGGCAAACCAATGTATTTGGTACACTCAATATTTTGTTATCAATTAAAAAATTAAAAAACAAATGTAATGTTGTAATAATTACTAGTGATAAATGTTATTTTAATAAAGAAATGAAAAATGGGTATAAAGAAACAGACATTTTAGGGGGCAAAGATCCTTATAGCACTTCTAAAGCTTCGGCAGAATTATTAGTAAAATCTTTTACGAATTCCTTTTTTTTAAATAGTAATAATAACATACGCATTACTACAGCTAGAGCAGGAAATGTTATAGGTGGAGGAGATTGGGCTAATTTCAGAATAATACCTGACTGCGTAAGATCTTGGTCCAAAAATAAGAAGGCAAA
>CEUZ01175222.1_pt1 | contig 19195 bp, 18 predicted proteins | sample 361511 | NCBI WGS metagenome assembly CEUZ01 (sample SAMEA2622822, study PRJEB7988) | marine metagenome | biome: marine biome (ENVO:00000447); feature: surface water layer (ENVO:00002042); material: "saline water (ENVO:00002010), including plankton (ENVO:xxxxxxxx)" | depth 5 m
GCAGCATTTAAACAAACAGCTTTAGAAAAATCATTATCCTCACCTTTGAATATATCAATCATTTTATTTGCATTAAATTTTGCATCATTACCAACAAGATTTTTAAATTTATCTGCATTCACATTTAATTCTTGGGGATTAATTATAATTTCAGAAATCTTATTATCTTTTAGTTGAATAACATTTGTTTTGGCATAAGGTGAAATTTCATCTAAACCATCTTCACTATTAACAATCCATGCAAACTTAATATCTAAATTGTTTAAAGCATTTGCAAAAATTTTCAAAAGATTTTTATCAAAAACTCCGACAACCTGTCTTTTAACAAGAGCAGGACTACTTAAGGGTCCAATCATATTGAATATAGTTCTTTTACCAATTTTTTTTCTAGTAGGTCCAACAAATCTCATTGCACTATGATAGTTGGGGGCAAACATGAAACCAAAATTATTTTTATTAATTTGGCTTTCTATTTCATTTGGTTCCAGATCTATTCTGATATTTAAAGCTTCTAATACATCACCAGATCCACACTTTGATGAGACAGCTTTATTTCCATGTTTTGCAACTTTAACTTCCATACTTGCAAGTAATAATGCAGAGGCTGTTGAAATATTTAATGTATTCATGCCATCTCCACCAGTACCACATGTGTCAACACAATTTTCCACACTTACTCTTTTGGACTTTTTTCTCAATACATAAACACCACCAGCTATCTCATCTGAGGCTTCACCCTTTGAAGATAAAAGTGTTAAAAAATCAAATATTTCTTTATCTTCTGCTTTGCCTTCCATAAGTAATTCAAAAGCTGCTTTACTTTCATCAAAAGATAAATTTTCTTTATCAGTAAGTTTTTTTATAAACTCTTTCATGAATCTCAAATTTTTATAAAGTTTTTTAAAATTTTAATTCCTAACTTAGTTTTAATACTTTCAGGGTGAAATTGCACTCCATAGACATGGTATTTTTTGTGTTGTATACCCATTATTAATCCTTCTTTAGTTTCAGCGGTAATTTCAAGATCTTTTGACAGTGATTTTTTATCAACAATTAAACTATGATATCGAGTTGCCTCAAAAGTTTTTGGCAGATTTTGCAACAAACCTATTTTTTTTGATAATATTTTACTTGTTTTTCCATGCATGAGCTTTTTAGCCTGAACAATCTTAGAGCCAAATACCTGCCCTATAATTTGATGACCTAAACAAACACCAAATATAGGTATTTCTTTATATAAAGATTTTACAATTTTAAGACAATTACCAGATTGATTAGGATTACCTGGTCCAGGAGAAATTACAATTTTATTATATTTTCTTTTTAAAATTTCAATAGAGTTAATCTTATCATTTCTAATTACATCAACATTGATTTTTAAAGAAGACAAATAATGATAAAGATTGAAAGTAAAACTATCGTAGTTATCAATTAAAATTATTTTTTTCATTTTAGTGCATTAATTAAAGCTTTTGCTTTATTTACTGTTTCTTCATATTCTTTTAAAGGTTTGCTATCAGCAACAATTCCAGCACCAGCTTGAACGTAAAATTTATCATTTTTAGCAATTGCTGTTCTTAAAGCTATACAAGTATCAAATTCTCCGTTGGCAGAAAAATATCCAATACCTCCTGCATAAACCTTTCTTTTAGTTTTTTCTAATTCATCAATTATTTCCATAGCTCTAATTTTTGGTGCTCCTGAAACAGTACCTGCAGGAAATCCAGCTAAAAGTGTCTTAAGTTTTGAAAATTTTTTGTTATATTTGCCCACCACATTAGAAACGATGTGCATAACATGAGAATACCTTTCAATTATAAAGCTTTCGGTAACTTTTACTGAATCTATTTTTGAAACTTTGCCCGCATCATTTCTTCCTAAATCTAACAACATTAGATGTTCTGAAAGTTCTTTTTTATCTTTTAGAAGATCTCTTTCATAAAAACGATCTTCTTTAGCTGTTTTGCCACGTGGTCTTGTTCCTGCAATTGGTCTTACTGTGATTTCATCTTCCCTTAACCTTACTAATATTTCTGGGCTCGCACCAATTATTTGAAAATCATTAAAATTAAAAAAAAACATAAATGGAGAAGGATTTGTTACTCTAAGTTTTTTGTAAATATCTATTGGTTTTTTTGTAAGCTTTGCTTCAAATCTTTGACTTAACACCACCTGAAAAATATCACCAATCTTTATATATTTTTTTGCTTTTTCAACCATATTTAAAAACTTATTTTTTGTAGTATTAGATCTAATTTTAACACTTTTGGTGTTTATAGAATTTGAAGTTTTTTTGAAAAGCACAGATTGAATCAATAAATTATTAATTTCGTCTGTTATTTTTAAATATTTATCCTTATAATCTTTAATTTTTTCATCTTTAAAAACATTAATTATATAAAAAATTTTTTTTTTTAAATTATCATGAATTATTAAAGTTTTGGGCCTTAACAGTCTTACATCAGGAATTTTTAAATCATCCTTACAGTTGTTAGGAATTTTTTCTATGTATCTGATTGAGTCATAAGAAAAATATCCTGAAATTAATGAGCAAATAGGTGGTAGATTTGTCGGTGTTTTAAATTTAAATTCTTCAATTAAATTTTCTATCACTTTATCTGGACTTCCTTTTATTTTCTTTTTAATATTATTTTTAATTAAATATGAGTTTTTATTATTGAATTCCCAAATTTTATCTGGGTTTTTTCCGAAGATTGTATATCTACCTTTGATTTTCCCTTTCTCAACGGATTCAAAAATAAAACTATTTTTTTCATTCAAAAATGTGTCAATTAAATTCAAAATTTCAGAATCATTTTTTACATGGATAGAGGTATATAAAATTTGATTTTTATTTTTTTTATGTTGAAACTTAAAATCTTTGAAGCTTCTATTGAGCATTATTTAAAATAGTTTTTGACTCTATCGAGAGTTTTTTCATTTATAACAACTTTATATTTTGAATTTAAAAGTAAATCGTATGATTTTAAAATACTATTTTTAGTTTGAGTATTAGTTTCAGTAGATATTTTTATAAATTCATCTGAGTCTTTAGAAATATCTTTTTCTTCAAAATCAACAATTTTAGCAACATATATATTTCCATCGTTATCACTGATTAATGTGAATGAATTTATTGGTAGCGCGTATAAAAATTTAATTGAATTAATATCAAATTTTGTGTCATCATTTATCGAATTAAATAAGATTTTTTTGCTATTATTTGTACCAAGTTTATTAAATGAAGCTTGATTAAATTTCTTTTCATTTATTTGATCTAATATTTTCTTATTAAAATTAAATTTACTTTCTTGATATAATAATTTTCTTATTTTTTTTTGAAAATCATTATTATCTAAATCTGAAACTTTTGCAGAAGTTTTATCTATTTGGTAAAATATAAAATTTTCTTCATCATCAAAAATTTCAATTTCGTTTTTTCTTGAATTATAAATTTTGTTTTTTATTGTATTTTTGTTATCTAAATTTATATAATTTTTTATTACTATTGTTTTAATATTAAGCCCCTCTACAATTGTATTAAAATCGATATTTTTTGATATTTTGTTTTCTATCTCATCTATCTTTTCAAAAAACGTTTGATCATATTCGTTTAGACCAGTTAAATTTTTTGGATTAATTATTACATAAGAAAAATCAATATAATCTTGTTTTAATTCTTCATAATTTTCACTTATATAATTTTCGAGTTCTTGTTTTGTAAATTCATTTTCATTTTTATAAAATTTTTCAAGTTTTATATAATCTATAGTTAATTTTTTATTATTTTCTTTGTAAAACTTATTTATTAAAAAATCAGAAGATCTTGTACCTCCACCTATGTAATCGAACAATTGTTTTTGTAAAATGTTACTTTTTAATCTTAACTCATAAGTTGATGCAAGCAAATTATTAGTTAATAAAAATTTTTCATATATAGTTCTCTGAAACTTTCCATTTTCATCTTGAAAATTTTTATTTTTTTTAATTTTCTCAATTAAAATATTTTCTGAAATTTTCAGGTTTAGATCCTCTATTTCTAATTCAAGTAATTTTGTAGAAACTAATGTTGTTAAAAGTTCCTCAAGTACATTTTTTTCAATATTTTCTTTTATGACTTCTTGACTTAAACCTGATTGATTCAAATAATCTATAAAATCCTGAGTTGTAATATTGACGTTATTTATTTTTGCAATATTATTTTGATTTCCAATATTAAAACCTCCACCAAACCCCCCCAATCCAAAAGCAACTATAATAACAAGAATAAGTAGTAATCCAGCAAATTTTTTTTTCGTAAAATTTTTAAAAACTTTTATCATTTGTTATAAATATATTGATCTGTAAAATACAAAGCTATAAATTAAATTTTTCATTATGACAAACAAATATATGTATTTTATAGCTAATTGGAAAATGTATGGAAGCATATCTTCATTAAATTCATTAAATAAAGTTATTAAATTTTCAAAATCTAAAGAAATAAATAAAGGCAGACTTATATACTGTCCTCCATATACTTTAATAAGTTCATTTTCGAAAAAATTTGAGAATTGCCTTATAGCTATAGGAGGACAAAATTGTCATGAAAATTCAGATTATGGTCCACATACTGGATTTATTAATTCAAAAATGTTGAAAAATGCTGGTGCACAATTTGTAATTATTGGCCATTCAGAAAATAGACAAAATGGTGAGAGTGATAAATTGATTAATCGTAAAATTAAAAGTGCGCTAAATGCGAAATTAAAAGTTATTTTTTGTATTGGTGAAACATTAACTGAAAAAAGAAAAAAAAAGACAAAATCTATTTTATCTAGACAAATTAAAATTGGTTTAGACAAAATAAAAAATAAATCAAAAATCTTTATTGCTTATGAGCCTGTTTGGGCTATTGGAACAGGTATTATCCCAAAATCAGAAGATCTTGTTAAAATTATTGGATTTATTAAAAGTAAATTTAAGCATAAAACACCTAAAGTTTTATATGGAGGATCTGTAAGTCCTAAAAATATAAAAAACTTAAAAAAAATTAATAACATCGATGGTTTTTTAATTGGTGGGTCTTCGCAAAATACTAATAAATTTATTGATATAGTTAAAAAAACATATAGTTAGTCAGCATGGAAAATATTTTATTAGTAGCTAATTTAATAATAGGATTAGTATTGATACTTTTAATACTTATGCAAAAATCAGAGGGTGGAGCATTAGGAATAGGTGTTTCACAAGACAATTTTATGTTTTCAAGAACAGCAGGTAATTTTATGACAAAAGCCACAGCTATTGTTGCCACATTATTTATAATTTGTAGTCTTGCACTTACAATAATTTCTAGAGCAGAACTTACCCCAACATCTTCAGTTTTGGATAAAACTGAGGAAAAAATAGATGATACACCATCAATACCAGAAAATAATAATTAAGACTTTTAATTTTGTAAATTAGTCGCTATAAGATACTTCCATGGCGCGATATATATTTGTCACTGGCGGCGTGGTATCATCCCTTGGTAAAGGTCTTTCTTCAGCTTCATTGGCTTATTTATTAAAATCCCAAGGATACAAAGTTAGATTAAGAAAAATGGATCCATACTTGAATGTAGATCCTGGAACAATGAGTCCGTTTCAACATGGAGAAGTCTTTGTCACCGATGATGGCGCTGAAACAGATTTAGATTTAGGTCATTATGAGAGATTTACAAATATATCTTCTAAACAATCAGACAATATAACAACTGGTCGTATTTATAGTGATGTAATTAAAAGAGAAAGAAAAGGTGGTTATCTTGGAAAAACAGTACAAGTTATACCTCATATAACAAATCGAATTAAAGAATTTATAAAAAAAGATATTTCGAATGAAGATTTTGTTATATGTGAGATTGGAGGTACAGTAGGAGATATTGAAAGCTTACCATTTGTCGAAGCTATCAGACAATTTTCAAATGAACATGGTAAGTCAAAAACTCTGTTTATTCATTTGACTTTTGTTCCTTTTTTAAAATCATCAGATGAAATAAAAACAAAACCAACTCAGCACTCGGTAAAAGAGTTAAGAAGTATTGGTATTCAACCTGACATAATTATTTGTAGATCTCAACAATCTATTCCATTAGACCAACGAAAAAAAATATCTTTATTTTGCAATGTTTCAATTGATAATGTAATTGAAACAGTTGATGTAAGAACAATTTATGAAGCACCTATAAGTTTTTTTAATCAAAAACTTGATAAACAAGTTTTAAAATATTTTAAACTTAAATCTAAAAAAAAAGCCAACCTAAGTCCGTGGAAGAGAATTACAAAAATTACTTTAAATACAAAAAAAACAGTCAATATTGCAATTATTGGAAAATACGTAAATTTGAAAGATGCTTATAAATCTTTAGATGAAGCTTTGATTCATGGTGGTATTTCTAATAAAGTAAAAGTTAATTTAATCAGAATAGAATCTGATAAATTAAAAACTAATGAAATAAAAAAAAGACTGAAAAATGTTTCAGGATTATTAATACCTGGTGGATTTGGTAAAAGAGGGACTGAGGGTAAAATTGCAGCAATTAAATATGCTAGAGAAAATAAAATACCTTTTTTAGGTATTTGCTTTGGAATGCAAATGGCCATTATTGAATTCGCGAGAAATAAATTGAAAATTAAAAAAGCCAGTTCAAGCGAATTAGACAAAAAATGTTTTCCAGTTATAGGATTAATTAATGAATGGGATAAAAATGGAAAAAAGATTAAAGGAACAGATAAAAATTTAGGTGGAACAATGAGATTAGGATTGTATGAAGCCAAATTAAGAAATAATTCTGCCATAAATAGAATTTATAAATCTAAATTTATAAAAGAAAGACATAGACATAGATATGAAGTTAATAAGAATCTTAAAGATCAATTTGAAAGCAAGGGATTAATTTTTTCAGGAATGTCCCCAGATAATAAATTGCCAGAGATAATTGAACTTAATAATCATCCTTGGTTTATAGGTGTTCAGTTTCATCCTGAATTTAAATCTAGACCTTTGGCTCCACATCCTCTATTCTCATCTTTTATCAAAGCGGCAAAAAATCATAAATGAATAGCATTAAAGTAAATTGTGGAAAAATTGAAATATCAAACGATAATAAGATTTGTATAATTGCTGGACCTTGCCAACTCGAAACCGAACAGCATGCAATGGATATGGCTGGAAAAATTCAGGAAATTACCAAGAAATTTAATGTTGGATTTATCTATAAAACATCTTTTGACAAGGCAAATAGAACCAGTCTTAAAGGAAAAAGAGGAGCAGGGTTAGAAGCATCACTTCCTGTTTTTGACAAAATTAAAAAAGAATTAAATGTTCCTATTTTGACGGATATTCATAACATTGAGCAATGTTCAATAGTGGCAAATCATGTTGATGTACTTCAAATACCAGCATTTTTATGCAGACAAACAGATCTACTAATTGCAGCAGCAAAAACAAATAAAATTATAAATGTTAAGAAAGGACAGTTTTTAGCTCCGTGGGATATGGTTAATGTAACCAAAAAAATTTCAGACTCAGGTAATAAAAATATTTTAGTGACAGAGAGAGGTGCGAGTTTTGGATATAATACTTTAGTTTCAGACATGAGATCATTACCAATAATGGCAAAGAATGGTTATCCAGTTATTTTTGATGCCACTCATTCTGTTCAACAACCTGGTGGACTAGGAGAAAAAAGTGGTGGTCAAAGAGAATTTGTAGAGTATCTGGCAAGAGCAGCTGTTGCTGTTGGTGTTGCGGGAGTATTTATTGAAACCCATCAAGACCCAGACAATGCTCCATCAGATGGACCAAATATGGTTCCTTTAGATAAATTAGAAAATTTATTAAAACAACTTTCGGATATAGATAATTTAATTAAGAATTAGTGAGTAAAATTTTAAAAGTAAAAGCCCGTCAAGTGTTTGACAGTAGAGGAAATCCTACAATAGAAGCAGAGGTATATTCAAAAAATTTTAGTTCATCAGCGATTTGTCCTTCAGGTGCATCAACAGGGACATACGAAGCTTTTGAAAAAAGAGATAAAAATAATAAAAAATATTTAGGTAGAAGTGTATTAATAGCAGTAGATTTAATTAATAAAAAAATTTCAAAAAAACTTAAAGGTTTAAATGTTCACGATCAGGAACGAATTGATACAATTTTAATTAATCTTGACGGTACAAGACAAAAAACTAAATTTGGAGCAAATGCTATTTTAGCTATATCCATGGCGGTAAAAAAACTTTCTTCTAAATTAAAAAACATTCCTTTGTATAAAAATTTCTTAGTAAAAAATAATTTCAAGTTACCTTATCCCTTAATGAATGTAATAAATGGCGGCGCCCATGCAAATAATGGTTTAAGAATACAAGAGTTTATGATTAGGCCTGATAAAGCTAAAAGTTTTAAAGAAGCGATGAGAGTCTGTTTTATTGTTATAAATAATCTTAGAGATTTGATTAAAAAAAGAGGTTTATCGACATCAGTTGGAGATGAAGGTGGATTTGCGCCGATGATAAGTAATAATGAAAAAGCATTAGATTTACTTGTAGCTGCTATTAAGAAATCCGGTTTCAAAAATGGTAAAGATGTATCAATTTGTTTAGATGTAGCTGCAAATGAACTCTATAAACAAGGAAAATATTCAATACATTCAAATAAATTTATTTCTATTGAAAAATCTATTAGAGGTTACCAAAAGATTATTAATAAATATAAGATAAAATCAATTGAGGACCCATTTGCTGAAAATGACTGGAAATCATGGAACAAAATCATGAAAATTTTAAATAAAATACAAATTGTGGGTGATGATCTGTATGTAACTAATTTAGAGAGACTTAAAAAAGGTTTTTTAAATAACTCAACCAACTCTATTTTAATTAAACTTAATCAAATAGGAACGGTCTCAGAAACATTAGAAGTGATAAAATTTGCAAAAATAATAGGATTTGAGACGATTATTTCTCACAGATCAGGAGATAGTGAAGATACATTCATTTCAGACTTAGCAGTAGGGACTAATTCTAATCAAATCAAAACTGGTTCTTTAGCAAGATCTGAAAGAGTTGCTAAATATAACCAATTATTACGTATTGAAGAAGAGCTTGGAAAAAAAGCAAGAATGAATAAAATTCATTAATGTTTAATAAAATAAAAAAAAATTATTTCTTATTAATTTCAACTTTTTTAATACTTTATTTTTTTTTCAATTTATTAGGTGGAGAAAGAGGCTTATTTTCTTACTTTAAAAAAAAAGAAATTTTAATTTCACTTCAAAATGAAGAGACTTATTTAAAAGATACAATTAAAGACTTTAAATTTAAAAATTCGTTATTAAGTAATAAATTGGACTTAGATTATATTGAAATATTAATAAGAAAGAAATTTCTATTTGGCAAAGAAGGAGAGACACTTTATATAATTAAATAACAATGAAAATTAGACATCCTGAAAAAATCAATAAACCATCTAACCCAATTAAAAAAAAACCAATTTGGATTAGATCTAAATTAATAAATAGTAAAGAATTTTTTTTAACAAAAACAATTGTTAATAAAAACAATCTAGTGACTGTCTGCCAAGAAGCTAATTGTCCAAATATCACTGAATGTTGGAGCAAAAGACATGCAACATTTATGATTATGGGAGACACTTGCACAAGAGCGTGTGCATTTTGTGATGTGAAAACGGGTAAACCAGGAAAGTTAGATCCGCTTGAGTCTTACAAAATAGCCAGCGCTGTTAAAAAATTAAATTTAAGACATGTAGTGATCACTTCAGTTGATAGAGATGATTTGGATGACGGTGGATCTAAACATTTTAATGAAGTAATAATTCAAACTAGAAGAATAAATCCTAACACTACAATAGAAGTATTAACACCAGATTTTTTAAGAAAGGGTGATGCTTATAAAAAAGTATTAGAAGCAAATCCAGATGTTTTTAATCATAATATTGAAACAGTTCCAAGTCTTTATCTAAAAGTGCGACCAGGTTCTAGATATTTCTCATCATTGGAACTTTTAAAAAATGCAAAGAAAACAAATAAGAACATTTTTACAAAATCTGGAATAATGGTAGGGCTTGGAGAAAAAAAAGACGAAATTTTACAAGTGATGGATGATTTAAAAGCTGCTGATGTAGATTTTCTAACTATTGGGCAATATCTTCAACCATCAGCAAAACATTTTCCTTTGGATAGATATTATTCACCTGAAGAATTTGACAATTTAGGAAAGATTGCTAAATCAAAAGGTTTTTTATTGGTGTCGTCATCTCCCCTTACGAGATCTTCTTATCATGCTGATGAAGATTTTGCTAAACTTCAACAAAAAAGAATAAATAAAAATTAATGCCAAAAGCTTCAGTTAAGAAATTAATTGAATGTAAAAAAAAAGACTTAATAAATCTTGTTTTAGATATTGAAAAATATCCTAAATTTGTTCCATTTTGTCTTGATGCAAAAATTTATGAACGAGAAGATAAAGATGAATTTGTATTAATAATTGCTGATTTAACTATTGGGAAGGGCCCTTTTAAAGATACTTATAAAAGTGATGTTAAACTTAATAAAAAAGATAATTCAATTTATGTAACTAATCTAGATGGACCTTTAAAACATTTAGAAAACAAATGGCACTTTAAAGAAATGGATAATTTCACAGAAGTTTCATTTGATGTGGATTTTGAACTTAAAAATCATTTTTTAAATGTGATTATGACCAAATCTTTCCAATATGGCCTAGATAAAATAGCTGACGCTTTTCAAAAAAGAGCTGAAGATCTATTTAATAAAAAATAAAATTAAACTTAAAGCTCTTTTGACAGACTCATTTTGAATTAATGATCTTTTTTTAACCTTAAATAAATACTTATTAACTAAAGTTTTATTACCTTTTTTTATACCTACATAAACTAAACCTACTGGTTTTTTTTTAGTTCCTCCGCTAGGTCCAGCAACACCAGTAATTGATACAGAAATATTTGTTTTACTAATTTTGTTTAAATTTTTAACCATAGATAGGCATGTTTCATAGCTTACAGCTCCATATTTTTTTATTGTTTTTTTTGGAACTTTGAGAATATTTATTTTTGCTTGATTTGAATAAGTAATTAATCCTAGAGTAAAAATTTTAGACGATCCACTTATTGACGTTATAGAACTAGCTAGTAAACCTCCCGTGCATGACTCTGCGAAGGAAATCTTTAGTCTTTTTTTACTTAATAATTGGACGACCTTTAGGGAAAGTTTTTTCATTTAAATAAAACCATATATAAAACAAGAACAGCTACAACATATAAACCAGCACAGATGTCATCCATTACAACACCAAAACTATTTTTGAAGTTTTTATCATAATAACTAACCGGGTAAGGTTTGGTGATATCAAAAATTCTAAACAGGATGAACATTATAAAATAAAATGTTAGTACTTGATTAATTTCTCTTGCTCCCTCATGTGCAATTTCATAAAGGCATATCGGAATTGATTGACCAATAAATTCATCGATCACTACTTCTTTTGGATCTTTGTTATCTAAATTTTTTATAAATATATTAATTGCATAAAGGGATATTACAAATATGATTATTATTCCAATTAAGACAATATTAGGGGAAAATTTGAGTACATGAAATATAAAGAATAAAAAAATAGTAGTTACTAAAGATGCATAACTTCCAGGTATTTTTTTTAATTTCCCTATGCCAAATAAAGTTACAAATAAAAAATTTAAATTAGTAATCATGTTTTATTATTGAGGTTATTATCTCACAAGCTATCGCTTTTTCTTTTCCAATTAAACCTAGTTTTTCTGTTGTTTTACCTTTAATGTTTATTTGTTTTTTTGATATTTTACAAATTTTAGAAATTGATTGTATCATCTTATTCTTATATTTAGAAATTTTTGGTTTTTGCGTTATAATATTTATATCTATATTATTAATAATATAATTTTTTAATTTTATATGATCTAAAATTTTTTTTAATAAAATTGTTGATCTAATATTTTTATATTTTTTATTTTTGTTAGAAAACTTTTCACCTATATCTCCCATAGAGCAAGCTCCCAATATCGAGTCAATTAAAGCGTGTAAAACAGGATCTCCATCAGAATGTCCTAGTGTACCTAATGACGAAGGTATTTTAATACCACCTAAATATAATACCCTATTATGAACTAACCTGTGCACATCAAATCCTAATCCATATTTGACATAATTTGTAATTTTGATATCTGATTTGACCGTTATTTTATTATTAGAGGTCTCTCCTTTAATAATTTTTATTTTTTTTCCTTTTGATAAAAATAAACTTGCATCATCTGTAATCTTTTTACTTAAATCTGATTGTAAACTATATATTCTTTTATAATTAAATATTTGTGGAGTTTGTATTAAATAAATATTTTCTCTTTTAAGATTTTCAATTTTTCCAAAAGTTTTTTGTTTTACCGTGTCTGTAACCTGAAGCCCTGGTATTACACAATCATTTGATTTACTCTCATTATTTAATTTTTCTAATAGTTTAATTGAAAAATTAGGTCTAGCAGCATCATGTATCATTACTTTTTTAATTTTAAACTTTTTTAAATATTTTAAACCTTTATATGCCGACTCAGCTCGTGTTTTTCCACCCTCTATTATTTTAATATCTTTTATTTTAAGTTTTTTTATATATTTTTTATGCTTTCTATTAATTACTATTACAATCTTGCTAAATTTATTATATTTTTTAGCCTTATCAATAGAATGGAGTAATAAAGGTTTTCCTTTATATAAGTGATAAGGCTTTGGTATTTCTGAATTAAATCTTTTACTTTCTCCAGCAGCGAGTATTATAAAACAAACATTCATGATAAAAATATATTTTAGTTTACTTATCTCATAATGATCGATTTTATCAAAAAAAATATTTTTATAGCTACAATATTTTTAATTACGTTGTTGTTGGGATTTGTCACTTTTTTTACCTTCATAGATAAAGGTTTTATTGAGTTAAATGATCAAAATCTTCAGATTCTATTAATTGGTAATATTGGTTTATTACTCCTTCTTTTTTTTATGATTTTTAAAGAAGTCAGAAATTCTCTTAAAATTGATATAGATATAAGTGGCGCAAAATCCAACAGAAAGTATATAACTTTTTTTGCTTTATTTACTTTAATTCCATCAATTTTGATTTCACTATTTTCTTTATTCTTATTGTCGTTTGCTCTCGATAAATATTTAGATAAAAAAATTACAACAGCTGTTAATAATTCTTATGAGGTTGCCAAAAGTTATACTGAAGAAGTTAGAACTAAAACTCAATCAGAAATTATTTTAATTGCTTATGATCTTAATAAAAGTGCTAATTTTTTAAAAACAAATATAAATCAGTTCAAAAGTTTTCTTAATACTCAAAAATTAATACGAGGTATGGATGAGGTTCACATTATTGATATAAATGGAAATCTTTTATTAAGCACATTAAAAGATATAAATTTGTACCAACCTCCTTTACAAGATGCTCTTGAAATGGTTTCAAATGATAAAAGGCCGCTTAAAATTATAAATGCTTATAAAAATCAGTCTGCATCAATCATAAAACTTGAAAATTTTGATGAAAAATATTTGTATATAGTTAAATATTTAGATGAAAAAATTTCTCAGTACTTAATTGAGTCAGAGGAAGCTCTTAATTTTTACTATACTGTTTTAAATAAACAGACTGGAATAAAGATTTCTTTTGCATTTATTTATCTTGTTGTAGTTACATTATTATTATTTTTATCTATATCTATTGCTATAAGATTTTCATCAAGATTTTTTAGATCGATAAATAATCTAATTATTGCATCTTCAAATATTGGAATGGGAAATTTAGATACTAAAGTTCCAGAGATTAAAGCAGATAAAGATATGGAAATTTTAAATAAAAATTTCAATTTAATGACTGAAAAATTAAAGACACAACAAAACAAGCTGATTATTAATGAAAGACATGAGGCCTGGGAAAATCTTGCTAGAAAATTAGCTCATGAAATAAAAAACCCACTTACACCAATACAATTAACAATAGATAAATTAAAAAATGAATATTCAAAAAAAATAGAAAGTCAAGATGAAGATAAATTTGATAAAGGTTTAAAAATTATTACTAAACAAATAAAACAAATTGAAAATTTGGTAAATGAATTTTCAGATTTTGCAAGAATGCCGAAACCTATTTTAAAAGATAATAACTTAGTTTCCATAATTAATGAAAATATAAATTTAATTAAAGAATTAGACTCAAAGATTTTAATAGAATTTAATTATGATAATGAAAAAATAATATTGAATTCAGATTATGAGCAATTGAGTAGAGTTTTCTTTAACTTGATTAAAAACTCTATTGAAAGTATTCAAGAAAAACGTATTAAAAATATTGATTTTAATGGTAAAATAGATATCAAATTAAATAATAATATATCAAATATTGATTTTATTATTATTGATAATGGTTTAGGTTTTGAAATATTTGAAAAAAATATAAAAAATATTTTAGACCCTTATTTTACAACAAAGGAAAAAGGTACAGGTTTAGGTCTAGCAATAGTAAATAAAATTATAAATGATCATAATGGTTCAATAAATTTTATACCAATTCAAAATGGTGCAAAAATAGAGATAAATTTTGTAAAATAATGAGTACTGAAATATTAATAATAGACGATAATACTGATATTAGAAATATTTTAAATGATTTGATTAAAGAGGCTGGCTATAAAACAAGACTGGCAGCTAATTATAATCAGGCTCTAAATGAAATAGATAAAAAACTTCCAGATGTAGCAATCATTGACGTTAAATTAGACAAAGGTGATAATGATGGGCTAGAACTATTATCACATATTAAAAAAAAAGATAAAAATATTCCTGTAATTACAATCACTGGTCATGCAAATGTTGAAATGGCCATTAAAGCTCTCAAAGCAGGCGCATTTGAATTTATTGAAAAACCATTTAATCAAGAAAGATTATTAAACTTTGTAAATAGAGCAGTTGAAAATCTTAATTTAAAAAATACAAATAAAGAATTTGAAAGTAAACTTTTTTACTCTTATGAATTGATTGGCCAAAGTGAAAATATAAAAAGTATTAAAGATCAAATAAAAAAAATCTCAATCTCAGAAAGTAGAATCTTTATTAATGGACCAACAGGATCAGGTAAAGAATTAATTGCAAGAAAAATTCATAAAGAGTCTAAACGTCAAAAAGGCCCATTTATAATTTTAAACGGTGCATTATTGGATATAGAAAAATACGAATTAGAATTATTTGGTGAAGAAAAAAATAATGGAGCAATTTCCTACGGAGCATTGGAAAAAGCAACTGGAGGTATTCTTTTAATAGATGAGATTTCAGAAATTCCACTTGATACACAATCAAAAATTTTACGTGTTTTAATTGATCAAAAATTTAAAAGAATAAATGGTGATCATGATATTAAGGTAGACGTAAGGATCATATGTTCTACTAGTAAAGACATTAAACATGAAATTGAAATTGGCAATTTTAGGGAAGATCTTTATCATAGACTGAACGTTTTTGAGATAAATATAGAACCACTTAAAAATAGAGTTTCAGATATTCCTTTTTTAATTGAATATTTTTCAGAAAAAATCTCAAGAAATTATAATTTAAAAAAATTGAATATTGATACAAATGATAACTATTTATTAAATTATGAATGGCCTGGGAATGTTAGAGAGCTCAGAAATTTAATAGAAAGAATAGCAATTCTATCTCCTGATAATTCAAATAAAATTTCTCACATAATTAAAGAATCGTTGAAAACAGTCGATATTAAGAATGAACCTTCAAAAAGCTCATTATCTGTGCCATTAAAAGAAGCTAGAGAAAATTTTGAAAAAGAGTATTTAACTACTCAATTGAAAAAATTTAATGGCAATATATCTAAAACTGCTGATTTTATAGGTATGGAAAGATCTGCACTACATAGAAAACTTAAAGGTTTAGGAATTAAAGAATTAAATTAGATGAATATAATTATTTGTGGCGCCGGTAGAGTCGGGTTTACGATTGCAAAAATTCTTGGTGAACAGGGCCATTCTATAACTGTACTTGATCAATCAAGTGAAGATATTCAAAAAATAAATGATTCATTAGATGTAAAGGCAATAGTTGGCAAGGCAACATATCCATCTATACTTGAAAAAGCTAATGCTTCTGAGGCTGATATGATTATAGCAGTAACTCGTAATGATGAAATTAATATGCTTATATGCCAAATTGCTTTTTCAATTTTTAAAGTACCAAAAAAAATTGCAAGAATTAGATCACAAGACTATTTGAATCCAAAATTTACAAAAGTATATAGTAAAGAAAATCTTCCAATTGACGTAATTATTTCACCAGAAATAGAAATCGCTAAATCCTTACAAAGAAAATTAGAAGCACCAGGTGCTTTAGACAATGTTCCATTCGCTAAGAATAAAATTAGATTACTTGAAGTATTAATAAATGACAGTTGTCCATTAATTAATATTAAATTAAACGATCTGACTAAAAAATTTCCAAAATTAGACGCCAACATAATGGGAGTAATAAGAAATGAAAAGTTTATTGTATTAAAAAAAAATGATGTAATGCTCAAAGATGATAGAGCTTACATTGCTATTAATGCTTCTCAAATGCAAGATACATTAAGTGCTTTTGGGCATGATGAAAAAATTTCAAATAAAATCTTAATCATTGGTGGTGGAAATATTGGTTTTAATTTAGCAAAAAATCTTGAAGAGAGTTTTGATTCAGCAAGAGTAAAAATTATAGAAAAAAATAAAGAAAGAGCTGAGTTTATAGCTGGAGAACTTAACAATACAATTATTATAAATGGAAATGGTTTAGATGAAGAAGTTTTATTAGAAGCAAATCTTGAAGAAGTTCAAACAGTGTTAGCCTTAACTAATGATGACGAAGATAATTTAATGGTCAGTGTTTTAGTTGAGAAATTTAATAAAGACAAATCAGAGCTTGAAGAAAAAAGAACAATGGCTTTAGTAAACAAAACTAATTATTCATTATTACAATCATCATTAAAAATAGATGATTTAATTGATCCAAGAATGAACACAGTTTCTAGTATTTTAAAACACGTTCACAAGGGAACTATTGAGAATGCTTACAGTATATTGAATGGAGAATATGAAATAATAGAAGCAGAAATAAGTGAAACTTCAGAACTAATTAATAAAGAATTAAAAAATTCAGATCTTCCAGATCAAATAAGAATTGGAGCTGTTTTAAGAGGAGATGAAGTTATAATACCAAGATCAAATTTTATTTTTAAAAAAGAGGATATAGTTGTTTTTTTAGCAAAAAAAGATTTTTTAGAGATTGTTGAAAATATGTTTCGTATAAGTTCAATATAATTAAATGAAATATTTTAAACTCATTTATTTGAGTGTTTTTTGTGGTTTAATTTCAATTTTATCTTTTTTTAATATAATTTATTCATACTACTTTAATATTTATCTAAATTTAAGCACTTACGTTTGGACTTTTTTTATATCACTATTATTATCTATAGTATTTTATTTTTCTAAAAATAGAGAAGATAGAAAAGACTCAATTTATGAAAAAATTATAACCATAGTATTTGGATATTTTTTCCTTCCATTAATTTTATCAATACCATTTTATTTTAGTATCTATAATTTGACATTTTTGAATTCTTATTTTGAAACTATTTCAGGTTTCACTTCAACAGGTTTTACAATTTTTGACAATATTAAACACATCGATCAAAGTTTAATCATTTGGCGTTCTTCAACACAATGGATTGGTGGTCTTTATTTTTTATTTTCTATAATTTTGTTGATTGATATTTTTGATAATAGTTTTAAAAAATCTTTAACTAATTTTATATCATTTAACAAATCAGAAACCTTAAAACAATCTTTGAAAATTTTTTTCTTATACTCTTTAATTACCTTATTTATATTTATAATTTTAAATTTGTTTAATATCCGAGCATTTAACTCTCTAAATTTAGCTATGACCATTGTATCTTCGGGCGGTTTTCTGCCAACAAATGAACTATCTAATATTTTAATAAATAATTCTCAAATTATAATTACGTCTTTATTATTATTAACCTCTTTTTTTAGTATTTTTTTAATCTACAATCTAATTTTTACTAAAAATCATAATATAAATTTTTTTAATGAAGATATTCATTTATTAATTTATTTTTTAATCTTATTAATTATTTTTTTTGCATTTTTGAATTTTAACAATAATTTTACTAATCTATTTTTTTCTCTAACTAGCAGCGTTTCAAATATAGGTTTTTCTTTAAATAATGATTATGAAAATTTATCATTTATTTTTTTAATACTTGTTATAATTGGTGGATCTTTTTTTTCGACAAGCTCAGGTATAAGATTTTTAAAGATTTATTCATTATTTAAGTATTCAATTAATGAAATATTATCTTATAGTAGGCCTAAAAACATTTTTGTTAATAAACATTTATTTTCCAAAGAATCTTTTGAAATTTCTGAAGTTCATAAATATTTTTTATCTATTATAATTTTTATATTTTCTTTATTTTTTTTAACGTCTTTACTTACATTAAGTGGTGTTGAATTCGATAATTCATTTAAACTATCTATTCTCACATTAATGAATACTGTTAATTCGTCTATCTACGGTTTAAATGACTTTAATTTCAATAATTTACATTTTTTTACTAAATATTATTTGATTATTTTTATGGTTATTGGAAGAATTGAGCTTTTGACCTTGTTAATAATATGTAAAAAATTTCTTTTTAAAAACTAAATTAATATTATAAATATAGTTATAAATATTTTTTGCGCTCTTAGCTCAGCTGGATAGAGCATCGGTTTTCTAAACCGAGGGTCGGAGGTTCGAATCCTCCAGAGCGCGCCATCACAATATGTATAATAAAAAATTTATTTCACACTACATATAGTTTAAATTAGTTAAAAAGAGGTCAATATTTTCTTTGATCACAAATAGATAATGATGAATAATAAATTTAATTCAAATTATAATTTGAATTATTTGTTAACAAATAAATAAATAAACAGAGGAAAAATAATGTTTAAATACGTAAAACAATTGACTTCTTTCGTAGCAATGGTTGCAGTGCTTTTTGCA
>CEUZ01033280.1_pt1 | contig 19185 bp, 21 predicted proteins | sample 361511 | NCBI WGS metagenome assembly CEUZ01 (sample SAMEA2622822, study PRJEB7988) | marine metagenome | biome: marine biome (ENVO:00000447); feature: surface water layer (ENVO:00002042); material: "saline water (ENVO:00002010), including plankton (ENVO:xxxxxxxx)" | depth 5 m
GGGTGCATACGCATCGCGGACATATCACTGCGTCGGAAAGATCAAAGTCTGATTTTTCTGGTCAGATATATTTAAGTTTTTCACAGAGAGATAACCACCATCGTCTATTATTTGTAAGGTTAATAGTTTGTAAATATCATATAATTGACTATAAATATATCCTTGGCACAGTTTAATTTTGAAGGGTGCTTTCACTGAACTATTCTTCACTTGTTCTCCAAAGGACATTGCCATGCAGTGCCGATGGATATCGGTTCTTAAAAACTTTATATTCCTGTTCCGAATTTGCCAAAGAAAACGGATCACCCAAGCCAGGGTATACTACCACATCTTTTGGCAAGGTAAACAATTTTTCTTCCACACTTTTTATTGTCTGATGCAATGTTTCAATTGGCGTATGGTATCCTGGTCCGTTGACGGAAGTTAGAGTTTCACCGGAGAACAAATTGTTGTCTACAAGGTAGCAACAAGATCCAGGAGTATGCCCTGGAGTTGCAATTGCAAGAATCTCCATACCCGCGACTTCTATATTTAAGCCACATTCGAAAGGGTTTTCTGGTCTTTGAGAATTGATCGGAGTGAAATAGTTGAAGACGTTGGCATCGGTGGCACTGATCCAAACCTCGGCTCCTGTTGCCTCTCTTATTGGATGCAGACCTTGCAGTTGCTCTGGATGAGTATGGGTTATAAAGATACCCTCTACAGTTATATCATTACACGCATTAATTATCTGACCGGGGTCATCTGGAGTGTCTATGATAATCCCTTTACGAGTTTTGGCGTTCTTTATGATGTAGGAATTAAATCCTATTTTTCCGCACCTTATAGTTACTATGGTATTGTGGTTAGCTATGTTGTTTGACACCTCAACCCCTGAATTGTATGTTTACAGGATAATACTACCAAAAGTGTTTATTGCACTCAATGTTCTGATCGGATTATGTAACATAATGTAAAGACCTTGGTAGAAAATATAGCTTGTGTATGGGTGAACTAAATGCAAAAGTATGACTTTAGAGACTTGAGTCAATTAGAATCCGAGTGGATTACACATATTCTCAGATTAAACGGAATGGTGAACAATTCTTCTGTAAATGGCTTCTCTTTAGAAACTCTCTCAGGCTATGGTGGTTTTATAAATAGTCTATATAGGCTTAATCTTCAATATGATGTTATAGAAAATGATAGCCCCACATCTATAGTTGTTAAAACTCCCTCAAAAAATGATTTGATAAGAGGTGTTACAGATATATTACAATCAAATCAACGAGAAGTTAATTTTTACCGACATGTTCCTCGCGTGCAAAGATTGAAAACACCATATATTTACTATGGTGACATAGCTGAAAACAAAGAGGATACCATAATTTTTATGCAAGATATGGTCGGTTATACACAAGGAGATAGCGTTCTTGGTTGTTCCTTAGAACATGCAAAAAAATTCATTGAAGGTATAGCGGTTTTCCATGCAGCATTTTGGGGTTCTGAGAATTACAGTTATATACCACTTAGGAATGACCAGACACAGGAATATACGGCATTATATCCTGGGGCTTGGCGCTCGATATTGAATAAAACGGAGAATTTTATTCCTGATAGCCTATCTGCCTTAGGACACGATATCCTGAGACATATATTAACAATAAAGGAAACACTCTCAATTTACCCTGCCACTATATGTCATGGTGATTACAGGCTAGATAATATTTTTTTCAAAAATGATGAGCTAGTTGTCTTTGATTGGGAATATTGTGTTAGAGGTAGAGGAGTTTATGATGTGGCCACTTTCATTACCGAGGCATTTACCCCTATTGAAAGAAAACGATGGGAATGTGATTTATTGAAACTTTATTGCTCAACCCTTCAAGAAAACGGGATATCAGACTACTCTTTCGACGACTGTTTTTATGATTATTCTGTATCTATGCTGGAAATCTTCGTTTTTTGGGTAGTTACCGGGGGGTATTGCGATTATAATAACGAACGATCTATGGCTTATCTAAAAAACTCCATGATACGTTTTGATGCGGCTATAGCTGATTTGGATTCGCTAAAACGTTTGAGGCGCGTCTAATTTTATTTATAAGGGGAGAATTTTTATTTATAAGGGGAGAATTATGAGTGATGAATCATTGAATACTAAAAGACAGGAAATAATTGAGCGTCTGAAGTCCATTAAATCAGAATACGATAGATGTTCAGATGTAACCCCTGATGTAGCTTACCGTGGTTCAGAATGGTCTATTTCTGATTTATTGAGGCATACTAGAGGTAGTTACAGAGGTATGGCTGCACGCATATTGGATGAGGAAGAGCCAAATTTGAATCCTGGTGGTTACGACTCAGATGAAGCGTGGTCAAGGGAGCGTAATTCGTTATTGGATGAGATAGAAAGTTATATCAAAATGGCAAAAGACCTCGATGATGATCAACTCTCCAGGACTGCTATTTTTTCAGGTAGCGTAATAACTATTCTTGATATGCTCGAGAGAGTTGCAGGTCACTATGATGAACATCTAGCTCAGTTAAGGGATGAGGTTAGAGCTAGAGAGGGTCTTTCCTAATATTCACAAATTTTATTAAGTGATTAACGAGATTGCCAGTTTGTGGATAGAGTGAAGACCGCAGTTGAGAGGGCCAACGCCGAAGCGAATAAAAATGCTGCTTCAGTATTCATGTTGTCTGCTATTATCCCTGCTACAGCAGGAGCAAATGCCGAAACGACTATGGCTGCACCGAATACCAAAGACACTGTTGTGGCTTGGGTACCAGTATCTACCAAATCCATAGCGGATGCCAGAAAAAGAGCCATTAGTGGGAATGTGAAAGCTCCCATAACTAATACTACTAAACCAAATAGTAGTCCATCGGCCGCTATAGGTATGCCCAAGAATGACAACCCAAGTATTATCATGCTCGGGACTAGTACGACTTTTCTTCCTAGCCTATCGGAGACATATCCCATGATTGGTTGCGATATTATACCTCCTACTTGAGCTAAAGATAAGTAAATTCCGATAGTAACACTTTGGAATCCCTTGTCTTCGTCCAGGTATATTGGTAAGAAAGTTAAAACGGTACTCTGTGCCCCAGAGAAACCGGCAGCAAAGATGAGGACGAATATCAATTTCCTGTTGCGAAGCAAGTTGGTTACTGACGAAATATATTGAACTACAGTAGTATTTTCTGAAGCTTGTACAGGTATGTTTCTCAATAAAATCCAAATAAGTATTCCACAAAACAAGCCTGGTATAATACTTCCTTGCAGTACTAATCGCCATCCTATTACACCTATTAAAGAGCCTGCTATGATTGGTCCCAATGTTTCTCCAATGCTGCCGCCAGTTCCATGTAAAGCTATTGCAAGGCCTCTTCTGGAGGTGAACTCTTTGGCTAAAGAGGATATAGCTGCTGGATGCCAGAAGGTTATTGCTACACTTAGTAAAGAAGAGAACACCACAGCTGTCCAGAAACCTTTAGCGAGTCCTAATGCTACGGCAAATACTGACACTAGGATTATAGATCCACCTAGTATTACAGCTCTGTGTTTTGGATATTGGTCCCCCATGAATCCTGCCGGTATATTGGCAAACCCACTTATTATGGCTCGGAAGGTAGATAGTGTACCTATTTGAGTATTAGAGAGATTGAGTCCTGCTTTTATTTCTGGAAGCAACACGAAAAATGCTGCGTTGAACATATGTTTCAGTCCGTGGCCAAAAACAGCCACGGTTAGAAGAATCATTCTTTGTTTACTAGTTATAACAGGTGTCAAAATATTGTTTTATGTCGTTATTGTTCAAAAAAGTTTGAGACACTGCTCAATAGGGTAAGCGAAATATGAGAAAAATGCGAGTCAATTGTTGCACCGTGCCAATGTTTTTCTCCAGCTGGTATGTGTATTAGATCTCCCATTCTTACTACTGATTGTTCTTTTTCTGTACCTACAATGCCTATTCCATCGGTTACCAGCAAGACCTGGTCACTACTATGGGTGTGTAGCTTGTTTCTTGCTCCTGGGCCAAAGTTGACATGTGTCATGTTAAAATCTTGCCCTGTTTCCTTTGTGACTAGCGATTGTGTTGAAACGGTGCCTCCAAAAAATAAATCATTGTCCACGATTGATTTAGGTGTTTGGTCTATATTTATTACTCGCATTTTTCACCTCTGTAATATCTAAGGATATACTAATCGATATATATTTATCCACATTGGATAATTACTAATGCTTTACGCTTATTAACTTACTGTAATTCCCATGCCAGTAATGGGAATTACAGTAAGTTAATAGTTAGCTGTATATGTATAAATATATCTTGCTTACAATTCTAACCCCTGTATCGCATGCTAAAAACAATAAAAAATTATAATGGACTTGTAGATATACGGCCTAAATGGTAGCTTAGAATACGGTTTATAATCTGGATTGGATTTATTTATGAAATCGATTAACAAATCTTATTATTTAATATTGACGTTTCTGGTTTTCGGATTGGTTTTGATTGCATGTTCTGAAGAAGTTATACCAGACCCAGATCCTACTCCGGATATACAGGCTACTGCTGCAGCACACGAAGAAAAACTTATGTCTATAGAGGCTACTGCGAATGCAATGGCAAAATCATTTGTTCAAGCTACTGCTTCGGCTATGCCGACCCCTACCAGTACTTCTGTTCCTACTAATACACCGTCTCCAACTGCAACATTAACACCACAACCAACGCCGGTATTGGAAGAAACATATAGTAGTAAGTATGGATTTTCTATGAACTATACCGCTGGCTGGCAAATGTATGATTGGGATGACGAATCTTCAAGTTTAGTAATGTTTAATCATGCATCGGGTTCATCCGTTGAAATAACAATTACTTATTCGCCAGATGAAACACTAGAAGAGTTCGCCGAAATTATTATTAGAGACAATAAGAATGCTGGATATGGTGAAAGGGATAGAGTCAAAATTGCAGACCCTTATGGCTTTGTAAGTTATGGTATAGATTGGCATACAGAATGGCCAGTAAGATATGTAATATTCAAGAATGGTGATTGGGGTATTTCAGGAAGATTTCTGGTTAACGGTGACCATGCCGAAGAATTACAACCAATTGTGGACACTATGTTTGAATCTATTAGAGTATTTCCACCAACACTTCTTCTACCTCCTCCAACTCCGGTCCCGGCTTCTACGTCTGGATATGCATCATGGTCTCCCGATGGAAACAGTATACTTTTTGTCTCAGGAATCCAGAATGGGTACAAATCAATATACTCTATGAATTTGGATGGATCATCATTAGTTAGATTGACAGATAAAGGTGATACGTTGAGAGCAAACTGGTCACCAGATGGAACTAAAATAGTTTTTGATGCTCACGATTACAATGGGCTTGGGTTGTGGAATATTTATATGATGAACCCCGATGGTTCTGAAGTTAAACAACTTACCAATACAGATCGAAGTATAAATGTTATGCCAGTGTGGTCTGCAGATGGATCTAAGATTGCTTTTGCTAGTGGAAGGAATGGTGAGGATGGTGAAATATATATAATCAATGCCGATGGTTCGAATGAAATGCAGATTACCGATAATGAACATGAAGACTTGATGCCTAACTGGTGTTCCGATGGATATATAACTTTTACTTCATTAAGAGATGGACACAAACGTGTATATGTGATGAAAGCAGATGGAAGTGACGAAGTGATGGCTTCTGCTCATTTTTCAGCTGTTGATAATTTTGACTCTGCAGCATCAGAGGCGGTAGACGAAGAGCCTGCTTGGTCTCCTGATTGCAGTCAGATTGCTTTTTCTTCAGATAGAGACGGTGATTGGGATATATACGTGGCATCTGCAAGTGGCTCTGTGAAGAATATTACAGCTAATGAATTTTATATAGATGGATATCCACGGTGGTCTCCTGATGGTACAAAAATCTTATTCCATAGTCATGGAAGGAATAGAACTTTTGCTTATCTTCAAGTCTGGGTTATGAATGCTGACGGATCTGAAGTTAAGGCTCTTACGGATTACACTACTAGATAGTGAGACTTCAACCCCCGTACATTGCTAGTCTTTTGACTTTTAATCCATCACCGACATGCGATTGGATGGCCTCGAGCATTTCGAAGTCATACTCCGATACAAATGTAATAGCAGTCCCTGGTTTGCCCATTCTAGCGGTTCGACCTATGCGATGTACGTAATCCTCAACGTTTTCTGGAATATCATAGTTGATTACATGTGACACTGCTGGAATGTCGAGACCTCTGGCAGCCACATTAGTAGCTATCAGGATCCTAAGTCTCCGTGACCGAAATTTGTTCATTACGGCGTTACGTTGGGTTTGTGTTATATCACTGTGAATTGCTTGGACATCGTGGCCTTTATGTTTCAAATAGCTCACTAATTTGTCAACGCCTAATTTAGTGCGTCTAAAAACAAGAGCTTGGGTGATTTGGCCAGCATCCAGTAGTTCTTCAATTGCCGAGTAGCGATCTCTTTCTGCTACTTCATAGTAGCATTGGTTTACTTGATCTACAGGTTCGGATTCACCTCCTATTAGTATCCAAACCGGATCCCTCATATATCTTTGTGACAATCGTTTTATAGAGTTGGGCATAGTCGCAGAAAACAGGAGTGTTTGTCTCAGTTTAGGAGTTTTTCTCAAGATTTTTTCTAAATCAGGAGCAAATCCAATATCGAGCATTTGGTCAGCCTCATCCAAAACCACCATCTTTAATTTTGAAAGATCCACGGTTCTCCGCTCCATATGGTCTAAGAGTCTGCCAGGGGTTGCAACGATAATACTGGGGTTTTGGTTCAAAGCCTTTATTTGGGGTAATATTGGTTGACCTCCATAAAGAGGGGTGGTCATTATCTTTTTGAACTTACCCAACCTACCTAACTCAGCTTCGACTTGTAATGCTAGTTCACGAGTTGGAACTAAGATTAGAGCTTGGGTGCCGGCAATGTTCTGATCAACCATTTCGGTTATTGGTATCCCAAATGCTGCTGTTTTGCCTGTACCTGTCTGGGCCTGTCCTACCACGTCTCTTTCTTTTTTGATTAGTGGTATCACAGATTCTTGAATTGGAGTAGGATTTTCATACCCTAGCTGGGTAATAGCTCTGGACAATTCTGCTGAGATAGACAATTTGCCGAAGAGGTATGTTTTATTAGAATGGCGGTCAGAAACGGAAAGGTTGTGATTAGACCCATATTTTTTTTTGTGACGGGTGGTCTTACCCAACTTATTTCCGGGGGCATGGAATTTGGTAGTATTAGAACGAACTTGCTTCTGGGTATCCACTGTTGAGTTTGAGATGAGGGATTTGTTTTGGTACCGTGAAGTGTCGTTTTCGGTGTTTTGGAATAGCTTTTTAAGCTTCCGATTTAGGGATTGGAGTATTACTAGGTCCTGCTCTTAGATAAATTAGGATTCGAGTATTTGTATTAGTACATTCATTGTGCGACTGTGCTCTTGAGATATTCCTTTTCTCTTATCCTTGCGGTCGCAGTGTACTTTACAAATGTACACCTGTCAAAGGGTTGATAATTGAATACTTACCTTTTGTCCTTATCCTTCCCTCTATACGCAGAGATCACTATTGCTATTATTAGAAATGCTAAAGACACGTAAAGACCGTCTTTATATCCTGACATGGTGGCCATTTGTGTTATTTGGCTGTCGTTCAATCCTTGGATTTCAAGAGAAATGCGGGTAGCGGTTTCAGTTACAGAATAGATTGTGCCAATCAGTGCTATTCCTATTGATATTCCCACTTGTCTAGCAGTAGGAATTATGGCCGATGCCATTCCTAGTTTATCTCGACTGACTGACCCCATAACCACACTGTTATTTGGTGGTAAGAATATTGCACTTCCACTGCCAGATAATATCAAACCAGTTATTATGTAAGGCATAGAAGATTCTGTTGTGAATGTCAGTAATACGAAATAGCCAACAATCATTACGGATAGCCCAAAAGTGGATATGGTTCTGGATTGGAAATGATCTGAAAGGAATCCACTAATTGGCGAGCAAATTAGTCGTGTCATAGGTACTATCATCAAAACTGGACCGGCTTCTATTGGTCTCAATTCCAGCGCGTTCAATAGGTAGAAAGATATTAGAAACAGGAAGGCACCCTGAGCCATAAATTGCAACATAGAACTGGTTACAGATGATGTGAAGAGTCGTTCTTTTAGAAGGCTTAAATCTAAAATAGGCACGGTAGTTTTTGCTTCTATCATTGGGAAAGCTATTAAGCCTATTGCTGAAGAAGCTGTTAATATTATAACGAAAGGAGATAATCCTTCTATGGGTGCCCGGTTTATTAGTAGTAGTAATGCAGATAATCCAACCATCAAAGCAATAGTGCCAGCATAATCAAAAGTCTTTTTCTCTTTCTGGGTTACATCTGGTCTTAGTATTACTACTGCAATAATCAGCCCTATTACGCTTACTGGTAATCTTGTCCAGAATAGAGCTTGCCATCCTAGGAAATCTAGTATCATTCCACCCAAAAATGGTCCACTGGACAGACCCAAGCCCACTAATGCCCCATTTATTCCCAAAGCTTTACCCCGTTCTTTATCTGGGAAAGCATCCACGATTAGGGCGTTTATAGTGGCTACTAACATGGCTTGTCCAACACCCTGCAAGATCCTGAAAGAAATTAATTGACCTATTGTTTGGCTTATAGACGATAATCCTAGGCCTAGTGTAAAAACCATGAATCCGATGATATATAATTTTTTTCTACCTACTATGTCTCCTATGGTGCCTAGCGGCAAGGCGAGGCTAGAACTGACTAGTAGGTATGCTACTGTTACCCATAGAACTGTAGACGGGGTGGTATTAAATGTTTCCGTTAGCACTGGGTATGCCAGATTAACTATGCTGCCATCAAGAGTACTGGTCAGGACTCCGAGGCCCACTGTTGCTAATGCGAGCCATTTATATATATGATCATCTACTTTTATCAATATATTTGGTGTTGTTTTTGTATAGACTGGTTTAATTAGCGTTGGTACTATTCTGAATCTATTCTATCAATGTGATAGAATTACTACAATTAACTGTCTATTGCTAGTGTCTGGTATTTGGGTTGGTATTGGTCATGGAGTAGACACGGTCAATTATCCTCAGTTCATTTGTAACTCGCCGGAGTTCATTTGAATTTGGTTTATTAACAATATTAGGACAAGGAATATGTCTTTGTTGAGAAAAATGAAGAGAATTTTATACATCTTTTTTGGCTTGATATTCTTAGTTATTGGTGTAATAGGCTACTTCTTGCCTGGCCTGCCCGGGACAATATGGATAATAATTTCAGCAACACTATTTGTAAGATCTTCTGACAGGCTCTATAACTTCGTGATAAGGAACCGATTTTTTGGTAGTCAAGTACGTGATTTTCTAGAGACTGGCAGGATGCCCGTGCGGGCAAAAAAGATGGCTTTATTTTTTATGTGGTTCTTTTCATTCGTTTCTGTCGTGTTTGCTCCGTACGGATTATTTTTCGACGTACTCGTGTTAACATTGGCTGTAATAGGCAGTTTGTATGTTTTATCTAGACCTAGTGGACAATGAAATAATTCATACTCGTAAGATTTGGTCACATACCCTAGCTACATCCAATAATTCATCTATAACCACATATTCACGAACTGTATGGGCGTTGTGGTCTGCCATGCCTACTATTGCTGAGTCTATGCCGTGGGCTATAAGTATGTTAGCGTCTGTACCGCCTCCTGATGGCTTAAGACTATATTCAAGACCTAGACTTTCAAACGCTTTTGTAACCGTTTTGACGCTAGATTCTTTACCACTGAGATTATATCGTTCAAAATGGGTGTTTTGGTTGATGTCTATAGTAGCGTCAGGAAACATCTTGCTCACCTGAGTTATAGCATTTTGAAGAATGTCTTGTATCCCATTTAATGTTACTGGGTTATGGCTTCTGAACTCTCCTTTGATACTAGCATTTTCAGGAACCGCATTTGTAACACTTCCGCCGGTTACCACTCCGATATTGAATGTGGTTTCCTCGTCTATTCTTCCTTGAGGTAGGATAGTTATTAATTCAGAGGCTATTCTGACAGCAGAAATCCCATTTTCAGGTTCTACTCCAGCGTGGGCTGCCTTTCCTTTTATGTTTATCTCGAAACCCACGTGGGTAGGACTTGATGATGTCAACTGGGTAACTGGTCCTTCCCCATCAAATACAATTGCCTCCTTCGCAGTAATCCTTGAATAATCTAAGTTCCTAGCCCCCACTAAACCTATTTCCTCTTGGCGTGTAAATGCTACCTCAAACGATATATGTTGGGCAGCATCTTCTCTGATAGAAGTTATTGCCTCTAATATAGAAGCGATACCAGCTTTGCAATCACCTCCGAGCACCGTGGTGTTATCTGAAACCAACAAAGGTCCGTCAAGTTTAGGAGTAATGCCTCTGCCTGGCTCTACGGTGTCCATATGTGCGGATAGTAGTATTGGATTGCCAACACCTATATTAGATTTACCTATAACATTGCCATAGTCATCAAAATTTGCAGTCACTCCCAAATTTTCTAATTGGCCAATCAGATATTGACCAATTACACTTTCGTCACCAGATGGGCTATCAATTTTGATTAACTCGCACAAGGTGTTTATTAGTCTGTTTTTGTCAATCATGACTTTCTCTCCATGGTTAGGGTGTTATTTATTTGGTGTTCATAGTGTGGTTATGGGTCTGCATTGAAGCAAATACAAGAGCCCTTCATGGTAGCCAAATTCCACATCTATTGCCTGTTTCATTTGATTTTCTAGCCTTATTAACAAGTTAGAGATTTCCGCGATTTGAGCGTCAGAAATTGAAGGTATTCCGCGTATATGGGAGCTCACATCAGATTCTACTGTACCATTTTCTGAAGGTATAATCATGATATCTTTGTGATTTATTTCAGATAGTTTTATACTTCCATCTCTTTTATCAACTATATGATTGTCGGGTGTGACAATCCCATCAACTATACTTTCTCCTAATCCCCAACTGGTACTAATAAAAATTTCGTTATTATTTTTGGTAATTGGGTTAGAACTAAATGCGACTCCAGATATTTCTGAAGGAATCATTTGTTGAACTATTACCGGTATCTGTGCGTTGTTGTTTTCTAAATCAAGCATCGCCCTATATTTGGAGGCTCTTAATGTGGAAGATGAAAAACTGCATGCGATTATTGCTTTAAATACGTCAGATTCGCCTTTTACATTCAAGAAAGTATCGTGTTGACCTGCAAATGAATTGGATGTTCCATCTTCGTCTAGTGATGACGACCTGACCGCTACTCCAAGAGTTTTTGTGTCTACCAAAAAAGACAGTTTTTTGTAGGCCTCATAAATCTGTTCCTCTTCCGTGATATTAAGATCATTGGACGTTGATTCGGGGAAATAGTTTTTTGGGATTATGAACCCCAGCGGAATATTGTAATTATTGAAAAGACTGCTAAGGGTTGCAGCTTTTGAGCCCACTAAACTACTGTTATTTGATTGCTTTTCGCCCAGCCATAGTATGTTCATGCAAGTGATTCCACGAAGAAGCTGAATTGGATATGTATTACTAACGTAAGTAAAAGTAAAACTTGTTAAATATCTTACCAGACCGTAGAGTTTAATTGTATTGTTAGCATGTATAATAATTATAGTCTAGAAGTCCTGAACTTGGTGATTGGGTGATATTTATGCATAATATAGTTGAATTTGTTCTTCCTGAAAAAAATTATGAAGACTATTGTTGGATGTTGCAGGATGAACATAATCCTGCATCTCACCCTCCATTGATAGCGAGCGCTAGTCCTTTAGCGGCTTTGGCCCCGGAGCAAAATCCTGATACACCTCCAACAACTATTAACATAAATGGATTCAATTATGCTCGGGAAATCCCTCCAGGAGATGTTGTTAATCCTCTTCTCCAGGTGACTAATCCTGAATCTGCAGAAGATATGGAAAAATGGAGAGCGGACTGGCTTCCAGAAATGGACAAACTAGTTGATATGTTAGAAAATTTCGATCCCACAACGGTGAGTGATGGATGCTGGAAGGAAACCTTGAAGTCTCATGATCAAGAATATGCGAGAGTATTCCGAGGTATACATAGGACTTCAGTCGGCCCTGGGAGGATGGCTGCCACCAGATTCTTGGATAAATTGGTCGATATTTTTGGTGAAGAAAGAAGATCTGACGGAATGGCTCTGCTGCAAGGATTTCCAAATTTGTCCTTGGATCGGGCATCTACTTTATGGAACCTCAGCAGGATAATACGAGGGGATGAGTCGCTTATGGGATTACAAGATATTAGTCAGATATTGCTACAATTAGAGAGCCACCACTTTGATATAGCAAGAGGTATAGAGTTTAAAAGAAACTTTGATTTTATGATCGAAAAATTTGGGTGCACGTCCAACAACGGATTACAAGATTTACCCACTTGGAGAGAAGGTTCCCATATACCGATTTCGATGATAAATGCATATTCTAACCTAGATGATGCCAAGAGTCCTATTCAGGCCAGTAATACTCAGAAGGAGAAACGGCTATTGTTGGAGTCAGAACTACGGTTAAAAGCTCAAGGAAACCCCGAAATATTAGAGTTAACCCGCCTTATGGAGATTGCTCAGCATCTATTATCCAATGTGGAAGATCATAATCTGTTGTGTGATCAACAATGTGTGGCATCTTCTAGATTGAGGTGGTTGAACATCGGATTGTTCATGAAAAATAGAGGTATCTTAGTGGATAACAACGACATATTTTATTATCGTCGTGAGGAATTGGAGGAGGCACTGGAAGGCGGTTCTGTTTTATCACAACTCGACATCAATCATAGGAAGTCTATGCAAATGGCATTTAGATCTGCATTGCCACCATTATATTTGGGGCAAAAGCCAAAGAACGTTGAAAATACACTTAATTTGCCTGAAGAGGGGAGCACCCTGAAAATTATTAAGGGGATTCCCACGTCTCCGGGCACTTACAAAGGAAGAGCTAGAGTTTTCCAATCAATAGACGAAGCAAGCCATCTTGAGGAAGGAGACATATTGGTTGTTAGAGCTCTGACTCCACCATGGACTCCATACCTTGGGCTTGTTGGAGCAGTCGTTACTAATTCTGGAGGTCCGCTCTCACATGCAGCTATCGTGTCCAGAGAATTTGGGATACCTGCTGTTTTGGGAACACTAAATGGCACAGATTTTATCCAAACTGACACCACTATATCTGTTGATGGAACCCAAGGTATAGTAGTAATTGACTGAGGCAAATTGTTAACCTTCCTAAGTTCATTGGATAATCCGGATCACTTTGTATATATGTAAAAAGAGTTTTATGATGTCTGTAGTCCAAGTTAACGGACTTACTTCCCTTCCGGGATCCATATGATTGAAAAAAGCAAACTCAGTATATGTCACGTCTTTCTGGTCTTTCACTGCTTCAAAAAACCTTCGAGATTCTTCTGGTGGTATGTTATTGTCTGACGCGTCATGCATTATCAATAATTTGCCATTAAGATCTTTCAAATGTGAACTAGGAGATATCCTCGAGAGATTGTTTATCATTGTTGGGGATAGAGTTTCCACAATATTTTGAGATTCTTTGAAGTTGGGATTATTCAGAAGTTTGTATATAACGCTGCCATTTTTGGATAGATTTGTCAGTTGGTCGGTTGATCCTGTTTCTTTGGAATGCGACAATATGATTCGATCATCCTGTGATTGGAGACTGTTTATTAGTTGTTTTTCAAATGTGATTACAGCTTGATTGCTTGGTTGCCATTCTTGATGGCCATAATCCCCATACCTGGTTCTACTAGAGACTGATACTATCAAATCTTTGGCGTCGTAAAAGCCTCCAAAAAAATTCACAAAAGAGACATTGTCATTGATTGTTTGATCGCTAGCAGCTACGGTCACTAAAGAAGCTCCTACGCAAAACCCTCCAAGACCAGTTTTCTGAGGATCTACGAAATCTTGTTGTAACAAATATTTGTATGCGTATATCAGGTCGTCAACTTCACTTGGATCTATAACGTAGTTTGTCATGTTTTCCGACCAAGGTATCATGACTACCATTCCGCTTCTTGCCAAGCTTTTCCCCAGATTAACCACCCTATGATCCGTCCTACCAGCGGGATTTACTCCTAAGAATAAGAGAACTGCTGCGTGCTTCTCATCATCATCGGGTCTGTATATATCTGCTGAACCCTGACCATTGTTTAATTGGAAGCTAATTTTTTCTTGTATTGGGTCTTTTACAAAAATATCCGATAGTTGTATCGGTATATTAGGTATTACTTGGGATATAAAAATGATTGTCTTGAACGTTGTAATTCCTTGAGGTGTGCTTACTGATAAACAAAAGAACAGTAGGAACAAAACAGCCGAGGTTTTGAATGATCGCTTTAATAGCTTTTTGATTCTCATCAATTATCCACTAATCTGGGTTTACATGATAATGTACTGATAGCTACGCAGCACGAATTATTTATGGCACGCCCGGCAGGATTCGAACCCGCGACTCTCGGTTCCGAAGACCGAAGCTCTATCCACTGAGCTACGGGCGCATCACGAGTATGCAATTATACACTATATTGTAGGTAGGGAAAATTATGGTTGTTTTGGCTTTAAGTTGAGGTGCTTGGGTGGGGTATCAGGAAGCTGCCAAACAATTTCCTCATGGTTCCATGTGACGTGGTAGCCATTTGCAGCCTTTGTGGCAATTTCGTATGCAGATTGGAATACGTCCCAATTGTTATTGGATATAGCTTGGTCAATTTTGGCCATTGGTCCGTTTATGTATGCTTCCAAGTGTTCGGTATATTTAGGTCGGGTTATTTCGCCTATTCGGAACGCCTTTATAATCTCAGATGATTGTAGAGCCGCTAGCTTCCAGTTTCCTTCTTTTGCAGCGTAATACAGTATCCAATAACGATCGCTAATTTCAGCCATTAATCTCGCTAATCCGGGTTGTATATTACCTAATTCGTCTAAAGTTATATCTGTATGAGATGTGCTGGATACAGGTTTCTGGGATTCTTTCATTTTTGCCTTCATTTTATAGTGCTACAGTTATTATATACTATGTATTGATCAGTTCAATAAATAGATGTGATACACAGAAGAAACCATGCTCATAAGAATATCGTTAATAAGTTTAGTGGCAATTAGTTTAATGCTTACTAATTGCCTCACATCTAACTCTGCGGTCATTCCTACACCTATACCAGTACCAACACCAACACCAACACCGACTCCATCACCCATACCAGTTTGGGTACCTGAGATTACTCATTATGACGGAGACTTGTTGCCTGAGATGACTTATGCTGGCAGTGATAAGTGTGAACACAATGAACAACTGTCATTCAGTTCAATATGTCTAGAGATCTTGAACTATGAAGGCGTATCAGCGGAAAACAGGGAAACAGCTTTATTGGCCATATCTGCCATTGCGTCCAGATACCCTAACGATCAAAATGAAATTACCGTAGATTGGCAGTCTTTCGGTCCATCTGGCGGTAAGCAAAATTACTTAGCATTTGTGTTGTGGCATGATGAACATTCTGATACTGGGGCGATAACATATGATATATGCGTATTCATGAGGGTTTTACCAAGTGTAAAAGATTCTTGCGTAGATTGGGCAAATGACTTATTAAATCAAAGCAGCATCACAGACGGAGCCATGACTGGATCTGCGTATAAAATTCACAATGGATCTATATCTGTTATACCTAATAATGTCTGGGACAAAAACATAGAGTCTCCAGAGAACATTATAGAGGACCCGTATTTAGCTTATGATGACCCCAGAAGAATCATGGCACACGAATATTTTCACACTTATCAATCTTTACACTACGTCAATATACCCCAGAAGCCTTTAGACGATCTTCCGTCTTTTGGTCCTATGTGGCTCATCGAGGGCAGTGCAGAATACACCTCCTCAAGGGTTAGTGCTTTGGAATCTTGGATGGATTGGAATGGCCACGTTGATTACAGGATCAACTCTATAAGCAATATACTTATTAGTAATCCCAGATATCGAGATTTATCCTATATTGAAACTATGACACAACTGAATGAGATTATTGATATAGATGACGTATTATTAACCAATACAGGGAGAGTACTAGTATATGACTTAGGTTTTTTGGCTGTATCCTACGCTATATCAATATCCAGCCATGACTCAGTCATACTGAATTACTGGGATGACTTATCAGAGCACGGTCCAGAAAAATCCTTTGAGCGTAATGTAGGATTAACCTTAGAAGAATTTTACCTGCAATTCGAGAAATTCTTGAATATGTCTAACGTTGAACAGTTAAGCTTAATACCTTTGTATCCAGAAGGTTCTCATTATTAAACGTGGCTCAGTTTTCAAATATTTTGAGCTGCCTCTAATACTTCTAGTGCATGCCCATCTGGTTTTACTTCAGGCCATATCTTAGCAATGGTACCTTCTTCGTCTATCAAAAATGTGACTCGTTTTATACCCATTGATGTTTTCCCATCTCTAATGCGTTCCACCCAGACGCCATATTTATCTGAGACGGCCTTATCTTCATCTGCGAGAAGTGGGAAATTTAAATCGAATTTATCAATGAATTGGTTGTGAGATTCTACACTGTCCCCGCTAACTCCTAAGACTATTATACCGGCTTCTGTAAGTTCCTCGATTGAATCCCTGAAGTTGCAGGCCTCTATAGTGCACCCAGGAGTATCGTCTCTAGGGTAAAAATATAAAGCTACTTTTTTGCCTTTCAAATCCGAAAGGCTAAGAGTCTCGCCTGTTGACGAATCAAGAGAAAATTCTGGGGCTTTATCGCCTTCCATTAGAGCCATAACAATCTCCATATCTTTTATATATTTTTCTATATACTACCATATTAATGGGTTGCCCCACGTCTCTGTGTATACAAATTCATCTAGTGACTTTCTTTCTCTAGGAAGGCTTTGTCTCTCTTTCAAATCGTCTGGCAGTAGGTTTATATCTCCCATATATCCAATTGCTATGGCTGCTACTGCTTCGTAGTCGGATGGGATATTAAAGGATTCTCTTGCTTTGTCTGGTGAAAACCCGCCCATTGCATGACAGTGCAAACCAAGTTCCGTTGCTTGAATTAGCAGATTCTCCGTTGCCAATCCTACATCGTGGAATGCGAACCTGTTCGGTCTGTCATTTCTGGACAATTTTGTCACAGATATTAATAATAGTGGGGCGTTCTTAGCCCAAATTTGATTTCCTTCACCTAATGTCGAAAAAATAACCTTGTGCGTGTCATCGAAATTATGGCCGACTATAAAACTCCAAGGCTGCACATTACTGGATGATGGAGCCCATCGGACTGCCTCAAAAAGACTTGCCAATTGCTCTACGGTAATTTCCTTATTTGGGTCAAATGATCGCGGGCTCCATCTGTTTTGTATCAATTTGGAAATGGGTATGTCTTCGGGCATTTTTCACCTCTTATATACTAAATTTCTATTCGTCAGAAACTTTTATCAACAATTTGCCAAAATTCTGGCCGTTCATCATACCTATAAAGGCACTAGGTGCATTTTCTAATCCTTCTATCACATCTTCTTTGTATCTGAGTTTATTTTGTTGAACTAATCTGGTTAATCGTTCTCTTGCTACGTCAGATCGATTGGCATATCTGCCTACCGTGAATCCTTCTATGGTTCCTTGATGCCTTAGTAGTTGCCAAAGATTTCTGGGACCGTTGTCTTGTTCGGGCAAATTGTATTGAGATATTTGACCACATACTATCACTCTACCTCTGTCTGCTATCAAATCGATTGCGGCATCAGATATACTGCCTCCTACGTTGTCAAAGTATATGTCAACTCCGTGAGGGCAATGTTCGGAAAGTTTTTGTTCAACTGATTCCTCTTTATAGTTTATTCCTGCGTCGAATTCCAAATCTTTCGTCATGTAGTTAACTTTTTCATCTGTTCCAGCTATTCCTATAACTCTACAACCAGCCAATTTTCCCAGTTGACCAACTACTGCTCCGACTGCTCCAGACCCGGCTGAAACAACGAGGGTTTCGCCGACTTGCGGTTTTCCTATCTCGAATAACCCGTGGTAAGCCGTGAGTCCTGGCATGCCAAGTATTCCCAATGCCGTAGAAAGCGGTGCGGATTCTGGGTTCAATAAGCGTAAGTTTCTGCCATTAGAAACCGAATAGTCCTGCCATCCAGATGGTGATTCGACAAATGAACCCGTTGGAATGCTCGGGTTCTTGCTCAAGACAACTCTTCCAACTGTTCCACCAGGCATAGTTTGTCCTATAGGATGAGCGGTAGATCCAAGACCAAGTTGGGAACTTTCTTTTATTCTCCCTCTCATATAAGGGTCCAAAGACATCCATAGTGTTCTAACTAACAATTCGCCTGCTTTAATATCTGGTATAGCAGAATGTATGAGTTCGAAATTATCCAAATCTGGGTACCCTGCAGGACGGCTTTTTAATACGATTTGTCGGTTACTTTCTTCTCGCAAAGTGGAACTCCTTTAGTGTATATATTCTATCATTGGGAGGAATTACATTAAATATATGGACAAAACGATTCGGGTCGAATAATTTGCTTTATCTGTATATTACGTTGATTAATCGCCGTGACATTTTTTAAATTTCTTGCCACTACCACATGGACACTGTTCATTTCTCCCAATTTTTCCATATTGGCGATAGATAAGTTTTTTTTCTTCACATGCTTGGCAAGTACACGCAGGTGGATGAGTCTCATACCAGTTTGGTCTTACCAATTTTTAACTCCATAGCTAATTACTATCGTCTTCCAGTATGTTTTGCTGCCAGTCGTGTGGGGTATCTTCGACGCCCCTTAATATAAAATAGGATATAACTACTAATACCAACATGCTCAGTACTGCAACTGGCCTTCCCAACCCCATAGTTTCTGCAACAAAGACCCATATAAGAGGTCCGACTATGCTGGCAAAACGCCCAGTCATGCTGTATACGCCAAAAAACTCACCAACATATTGAGGAGGAACTAGTCTAATTAGGAAAGGTCGGTCAGCACACCATATGCCGCCCATGGCAATTCCAGCAAGTGCAGATATAGGCCACATAAGAGTGTTTGTTAAGTTGAATAATGGTATTGCACAT
>CEUZ01193656.1_pt1 | contig 19154 bp, 18 predicted proteins | sample 361511 | NCBI WGS metagenome assembly CEUZ01 (sample SAMEA2622822, study PRJEB7988) | marine metagenome | biome: marine biome (ENVO:00000447); feature: surface water layer (ENVO:00002042); material: "saline water (ENVO:00002010), including plankton (ENVO:xxxxxxxx)" | depth 5 m
TTTAAATCAAAATATTCATTATAATAAAAAGCACCCATTAAAAACTGGCAGGTAGGTGTAATAAAAAAGAGCATACCTGATGTCCCTAAACCAGCTAAATTAACACCCTTTAAAAAGAGAAAAAGGGGAATTACTGTAATGGGACCAGCTAAAAATAACCAAAATGCAACTGGTAGATTATCGAAAGAAAAATAATAATTTCCATCAAGAGCGATTAAATAAAAAATAATTAACGCTATTGGAGTTAAAAAAATACTCTCTATTAATAGCCCTACATCCGATTGCACATTTATTTTTTTTCTTAAAAGGGTATAAAAACTCCATGTAAATGCAACAATTAAACCTACCCATGGAACCGAAGCAAAATTAAATAGCAAGTAAGTAACTGAAATGGCAACAAGTAAGACTGATATGATTTTTTGCTTATTGTATGGTTCCTTAAAAAATAAAATACCAAAAAAAACACTAAGTATTGGCATTATGAAATAGCCAAAACTAGCATCAATTATTTTGTTAGTAACAACTGCATAGATCCAAGTGGACCAATTTGCAAAAATTAAAATTCCAGTAATCAAAAGGTAAAACATTTCTTTTTTCTTTTTAAAAATAATAAAAAAATCGCTCCATTTAGAAAATAATGTAGTAGTAATAATCAGAGAAAATGCTGTCCAAATAGTTCTATGTACGACTAGTTCAATAGGACCAGCAAAAGACACAGATTTAAAATAAACAACGCCAACAGTTCCCCACCATAAAGACCCGCTAGCACCATACAAAATCCCACGTAAAGTATTTTTTTTCATAAATTATTGATATCATTAAATTGAAAACCAATTAAAATAAAGGTAAATAGATGCTAAGGAGAGGTGGGTGAGTGGTTTAAACCAGTCGTTTGCTAAATGACCGTACGTGGAAACATGTACCGAGGGTTCGAATCCCTCCCTCTCCGCCAACAATTAGGCAATTACTCATTCTTCTTATAGATTGTATTTATTGTTATACCGTCAACTTTTATTTCATGAAATTTTATAAAATTTAATGGTGCTACAAAATTCATATTAATATTATCGCCAAGCCAATTTCTATAATGATTAATAATATAATTGGAATTTTCTATATTATTTACAATAGAGATTCTGTTTCTTAGAATTTTATCTATAAAAGAGTGACTAATTACCAAGTCACTAGTTCCTACACTACTAACGTTAACTTTTTTATTTTCATTAATCGCTATTAATTCCAGAGCTTTTGTATTACTTAAACCCCAATAATCCATTTCAAATTTTTTATTAAAATTCTTATCGGCTAGAAAATTGAAATAAATATTTTGATAAGGATGATTTTTATACATCCATAAAGCAATTGGGATGATTAAAATAAATAATATTCCAAATAATAAATTTTTTCTCTTTTTAAAAAAATATAAATTTAGTATATAGATACCCAATAGAGATATATAAATGAAGCTTGGGTATATAAAAAAGATATGTCTCCACCCATCATATAGTGTAGAATTAAAAACTATTATATAAAAAAGTGGTGCTAAAAAAGTTACGATAATAACTAAATCAAAAAATTCATTTTTACCTCTCCAAACATCTTTATATTTATTATCATCTTCAAAATTCACTAGTCTTCTAATGATTCTAGTTAGTAAAAATACAAAACCTATAAAAAATAAAAAAACATATAGCAATGGTGTAGTAATAAAAATCCAAACAAATGGGTAATGCCAAGGTAAATTTTTTGCTGAAATATATTCTCCAAAGTAATAATTGTAAACGTTAACATCGAAATTACTTAATGTTTGAAACGCAGCTAAAAAGTTTATTAATGGATTTGACCATAGGTACGGCCAAAAAATAATTATAAATATTGGAGTAACAAATAAAAAAACAATTAATGGCTTAATTGATTTTTTTTTATATAAATCATCTCTTAAAATATTCATAATATAAAAAACTAATATTATTAAAGGTAAAATTATTCCAGTAATTCTTATATCTATTGCTAGTGCAGTTGTTAGTGAAAATAATAATGAATTAGATATATTGGGTTTTCTTAAAAATTTTAAACCAACATATATAGCAATTACATATAATGCCATAAACACGATATCTTTGTTGTTGTAAAAACTATTTGAAAAAATTCTAGGGCTAAAAATAAGGAAAGTAGAACCTAAAATTCCATAAGTATATGAATTAAATCTATCTTTTATTAACAAAAAAAATATAAATACAGATAAAAAAAAGAATAAAAAATTTAAGAAATGTCTCATTAAATAATAATTTCTGCTATCTTTTATTTCAAATGCCCATTCAATAAAAGCGGCGGGTATATCAAATACTGGGCCGATACTCCACTCTTTCCACTCCACCATAGAAGGTACAGTTATAATGTTGTCAATTGATGATTCATATTGTGTGAAAAAAATTTGAAAAATATATTTTAATGAAACAAAACCACCCAATCTAGTATTGTCTTCGTCTATAGAAATTCCATAATCAGGATAAATAATAAGACCAATAATAAAAAATGTTAAAAAATATAAAAAAACTAATAAATTTTCTTTAAATTTTAAATGTGTTAACATTAACATAATTTAAACTAATCAAATGATTTTTCAATCAATAAAAACTTCACGACTCAAAAAAGATCAAATATCTCAAATTATAAAATTAAAAAATACTTATTGGGATTATGGCAAAAATTCACAAATTAAATGGTTTAATAAAAATGCTTACCCTAATGATCTCCACAATTTACTTTTAATTAAAAGAAAAATTATCGGATATACTTTTTTAGGTAAAAGATTTTATTTAACAAAAAACAATAAAAAAAGGTATATTTTATTTTCTTCCTTAATATTAAATAAAAAATACCGAAAATTTAAATATGCTTCAAAATTTATGAATTTTAACAACAAAGTTATTAAAAAAAGGAAGATAATTTCTTTTCTTTATTGTGATAAAAATAAAGTTAAATTTTACAAATATTTTGGGTGGATAACTTTAAATAAATCTATGTTTAAAGTTCCTGACCATAAAAGCAAGCAAATAGGCATGGTATTTAACTTAAAAAAGAGCAAAACATTTCTAAATACGAGTTTGAAATTTTACTACCATTTATAATCTATTTATTTTCGATTGAATTTACAAAATCGATATATTTTTTAATTCCTTTTTCTAAATTATATTTTGGCTTATAGTTTAGTAATTTTTTTGCCCGCATCACAGACAAAGTTCCTCTTTTGGGTCTAAAACTATCCCTTTGTACAATTTTATAATTTAATTTTTTAATATACTTGGAAAGTATTTTTACAAATTTTAATAAAGTTTCTGATTTTCCATAGGTAATATTAAATGTCATATTTTTTCCTCTTTTTTTAGTTGCAGCTAATATGCATCCATTAGCTAAATCTTCAACAAAGGTAAAATCTAATTTTTCATTTTTACCCTGTATTTTAATACTTTGTCCCTTTAAAGCTTTTTGAATAAAAATTTGACTTACTCTATTATTCATATCGGTTGGCCCATAAACAGCAGAGGGTCTTATAATTGAGTAAGGTATTTTATAAAAATTACACAAACCTTTCGTAACAATTTCTCCAGCTAGTTTCATTGTTCCATATATTTCCTTAGGTTTTAAAATGTCATTTTCTTTAAATACATTTTTTTTTAAATCGCCATATACCATACTAGAAGAAAAATAAACAAATCTATCAATTTTATATTTTTTATTTTTCATAAAAAAGTTAATACACTCTAAAATGTTAGTGGTAGTATCTATAGAACCGATTTTAGATTCATTTGCATTTAAATTATCAATTTTAGCCAAAGGTATTGCTGCTGTATGAAATATAAGATTAGGTTTATACAAATCTAAAATTTTATAAATTAAACGAAAATCTTTAGCGTCTCCTCTTTCTACTATGATGTTTTTATAATCTGAAAATCTATATTTTCTTAAATCCGAGAAATTTTCTTTTAAAGGATTAACGAAACCTACAAAAGAATCTAAAAGAATACATTTTTTTACAATTTTTTTCTTTAATAATATTTTTACAAGGTTTGAACCTATAAAGCCTAGACCACCTGTAACAAGTGCTGTTTTCATTTTTTGTTTTTTTCTTTATACCAATTTTTAAAGGTTTTAAATATTCTATTTATCTCATTTTGTCCAAGAGAAGGGTATATAGGCAAAGTAATTATTTCCTTAGCAAGTTTTTCAGTGTTATGAAGTTTTTTGGTATATTTTTTCAAATATCTTTGTTTATGAAGGGGAGGGTCAAAATGAACCGATGCATCTATACCTTTGCTTTTTAAATAATGTAATAAATCTTTTCTAAGAGCGGGTTTAATCAAAATTGAATACATTTGATACGAGTGAGTTAAATTTTTATTTATTTTTTGTACTTTAAAAATATCGGATAATTTAGAGAAAAAGCTATCATATTTAGAAGCGATTTTTGTACGCATTCTATTAAATTTTTTTAATTTTTTTAACTGAGAAATTCCCAAAGCAGCAAGATGGTTAGGCATTCTATAATTATGGCCAGGTAAATCCGCTTCTCTATGCCAATAATTTTTTTTTATTTTTTTATTAATACCATGAGCTATAATTTTCTTAATTTCAGAATACTTTTTGTAATTGTTGGTTGTTAACATTCCACCTTCTGTGGTGGTAATGTTTTTAGTTGGAAAAAAAGAAAAACAACCAGTACCAAATGATCCTGCTTGTTTTTTTTTCCATGTTGCTCCGAGGGTTTCAGCACTATCTTCGATTAGCTCAATCTTATTTTTTTTTGCAATTTTAACAATATCATCCATTTCACATGGCAAACCACCATAGTGTACAACTATAATTGCAATTGTTTTTTTTGAAATATTTTTTTTAATATTTTTTGCAGTTATATTTCGTGAATTTATATCTACATCAGCAAAAACTGGAGTATTACCTGTATTGATAACAGCATTAGCTGTTGAAACCCAAGTCCAGCTTGGAATAATTACTTCACCTTTTTTTTTAATAACTTTTAATGAACATTCCAAAGCGCTAGTGCAAGAGTTCATACTTATAGCATATTTAGTACCCACAAATTTGCAAAAATCTTTTTCGAATTTTATATTATTTTTACCATGTGTTAGCCAACCTGTTTTAATAGAAGATAAAATAGATTTGTAGTCTTTGCTTGATAAAGTAGGTTTAAATAAACGAATTTGTTTCATGTAATAAAAATATTATATATATTATTATTTTTTAATAATTACATTAGTTGAATGAATAAACCAAGAAAATTTGTGGACATAGTAATACCATTTAATAATGAATATTTAAATTTACAAATCCTTTTGCCCAAAATTCTAAAAAGTATTAAAAAAATTAAACAATTTAAGTTCAGATTAGTATTTATTGATGACGGATCTACTGACAGCGGTCATTTATTAATTATTAAATTAAAAAAAAAACATAAACATATTTTTCTTATAAGAAATAAAGTTAAAAGGGGTCAAACGTATTCATATCAACAATATTTAAAAAAGTTTAAATCGGACTATTTTATAAGAATGGATGCAGACAACCAAGACGATCCTAAACATCTAATAAAAATTTCAAGTTTTATTTCGAAAAAATATGATCTTATTTTAACTGCGAGAAAACTTCGAAAACATTCAATTTATATGATAATTTTGACATTCTTGTATAACAAGTTAATAGCTTTGTTAGTTAAAGAAAAACTCAATAATTATTCTTCAAGTATGGTTTGTTATAAACGTAAATTTATAAGACATAAAAATCTAAAAAAAAATGATCATAGATATTTGCCGTTAATTGCAATCGAAAATAATGCTAAAAAATTAGCTACGTTTCCAATTTTACATAATAAGAGAATCTATGGAGAAACCAAGTATGGAATGATTAATAAAATATTTTTTGCTTTACCAGAATTTTTATATTTTTATTTTCGTTTAAAGAAAGGTTATTTTAAATAATATGTGTGGAATATCAGGATTTTCTTTAAAAGAAAAATTTGAAAATAAGGAAAATATTTTAAAATTGATGAATGATAAACTTATCCATCGTGGACCCGATGGCGAAGGATTTTATCATGACAACGATGTTTCTTTATCACACAAACGTTTAGCTATTATTGATTTAAATCCTCGAAGCAATCAGCCTTTTACCGATAAAAATAAAGAATATATTATTACTTTTAATGGTGAAATTTATAATTTTGTTGAACTGAGAGAAATTTTAAAATCAAAAGGTTTTATTTTTACCACCACTAGCGATACAGAAGTTTTATTAAATTCCTATATTTGTTGGGGAACAAAACTTTTTGATAAAATAAAGGGGATGTTCTCATTTGCAATTTATGACAAAAAGAGAAAAAAGATATTATGTGGTCGCGATCATTTTGGACAAAAACCTTTTTTTTATTATATTAAGGATGGAAATTTTATTTTTTCTTCTGAATTAACTTCATTAATTTCACATCCAAAAGTTAAAAAAGAAATTTGTATTAAATCTATTATTAAATATTTACATTACGATTCATTTGTTGGAAAAACATCACCAATTAAAAACTGTTATAAATTATTACCTTCAGAATATTTACTATATGATATTAATAGTAGAGATTTTATAATAAAAAATTATTATAAAATAAATATTCATGATAAAAAAATATTACCAAATGATTATTATGATCAGTTTGTTGAAAAATTAACAAATTCTACCAAGTTGCATTTAAGAAGCGACGTTCCTATTGCTTTATATCTTAGTGGCGGTATTGATTCATCCACTTTGGCTTGCGTCTCTAAAAAATTACTTCAGAGCAGCAACATAACAGCTTTTAATTTAAAATTTAAGCACGAAACTTTCAATGAAAATAAATTTGCTAAAGATACAGCACACAAATTAAATTTAAAACTAGTAAGTTATAATCTTGAAGACACAGATTTTATTTCAAACCTTAAAAACAGTATTGACAAAATAGACGAACCACTTGCTGATCTTGGTTTTTTAGCTATTAGTTTTATTTCAAAATTTGTTTCATCTGATAATTACAAAGTTGTAATAAGCGGTGATGGTGGCGATGAACTTTTAATGGGGTACGAACCATTTCAAAAATTTTGGTTATATAATTTACTAAATAAAATGCATCTTTTATCTAAATCAATAAAATATGTTTCATCAATTGTTCCAGATAGTTTTGGTTATATGGGAAATACATATAAAATGAAGGTATTTTCAAAAGCTTTAAATTTTCCAATAACTCAGTCAAATTCAAGATGGATTTGTTCATTTCAACAAGAAGAGATTGATAAATTAGGAGAGGAAACAGGACAAAATTCAACTTTTAGATCAGAAAATAAACAAATTTTTAATTACATTAATAAAATTATAGATTCAATTGATTCAAAAGATCGATATGATCAATTATCAATACAATATCAAAAACATTTCTTATCCGATTTAATATGTAATCATACAGATAAAGCAAATATGCAATATTCTATTGAGGCAAGAAGTCCTTTTTTGGATCCTGATTTATTTAATTTTACAAACTCTCTGCCAAAACAGACTAAAATTAACTATAGGTTTTCAAAAGTTATTTTAAGAAAATTTTTGAAAAAAAACTTAAACAATTCGACCTATAAAAATAAGAAAAAGGGATTTACTGTACCTATGGCTTTATGGATCAATAATGAATTGAAAAATTTGATTTTAGATACACTATCTCAAGACACAATTATGAAGACTGGTTTTCTTAACTACAACTTTTTATATAATGAAGTAATAAAGCCACATCTAGATAAAAAGTCAAACAATCATAAAAAAATTTGGAATGTATTCGTTCTCGTAAATTGGTTAAAGAAAAATCAACTTATTTAATAATGAGGTTTATCTTCGAAAAAATTATATATTCTTACTGGTTTTCCAGTAAGTATGTGTCTATAAACATTAACATTTTCTAATACTCTTTGTACATAATTTCTTGTTTCTTTAAATTTAATTAACTCTATCCAATCAACATAACTAATCTTACCTTTTTGTGGGTCGCCATTTATTTTTTTCCAATACTTTACTCTTTTTGGGCCGGCATTATATGCAGCTAAAGCAAATGGATAAGAACCTTCGTATTCTTCTAGTAAACCCGCCAAATAGTATGAGCCTAATTTTATATTATAAAAAGGATCGGACTTAAGTTTAGATTTAACATAAGGAAGTTTAGCTTGTTTTGCTACAAGTTTTGCCGTGTAAGTCATTAGCTGCATCATGCCTTGAGCACCTGCATAACTATTTGCTTTTTGATCAAATTCACTTTCTTGTCTAATTACAGACAAAACAAGTTCGGATTTTGGCATTGTTTTATTGTTCACCATACGAGGTGTTTCAATAATGGGGTAATTTAATTGATTGTAAAATCTTTTTTCATATGATGCTTGCTTTGCTATTTGTATAGCATAATCATGTCTACCAATTTCTGCAGCTAACTTTCCTGCCAAAATTTCACTTCCTTCATCAATATTTAATATAGCTAAATGTTTAAGAAAATCTTTTGTATATTTAGATTTGTCTAGCTCTTTTAGTAGTTTAATAGATTTTACTAAGGGATTTTTTATAAATTCTTTTTCAAATTTTTCTGAAACTTTTGGTTGATCTACTAGAGAAAAAGCCTTATCACCATTTAATTCTAAAAATGCTAGTTGTCCATAATAAGTATTTAAATATTTAGCTGCTTCAACAAACCATTCATTAGATTTTTGTTTGTTATTAATCTTTTTATAAGTTTTCCCTAACCAGTAAGCGCCTCTAGAAAGACTTATCGGATAACCAACATTATTGAAAAAACTTTTAAAATGTTGAACAGCTAAATTAGGATCATTTAAAAACGTAAGAGCAATCCATCCCGAAAGCCATTCTGCATCTGCATATTCGGGACCTTCTGATAAAGAGTGATTACTTGAAACTTTATATGCTAAAGCATATTTTTTTTTATATATTAAAGAACGTGATAAAATAGCTCTTTCCTTCCACCAAATATCAGGTCTAACTAATTTATTGGGATCTTTTGGAACTTTAAATAATATCTCTAAGGAAGGATCTAGTCGTCCTCTTCTTCGTCTCCATTTTAGTCTGTCATATTGAAGACCTACATCATTTTTATATTTTTGGGGAACTTTAGCTATTGCGCTATCAACACCGTAAGAACGGCTCATTAGTAACTGTCTAGCTCTATATAAGTCAGTTTCATCTTTAGGTAAATATCTCAACATTCTTTGAACATCCCAATGTTTTCCTTCCCAAGCATGCCAGTCAGCCCTTTTAATATTATCTTCAACAGTTATTATTTTTTTATATTTTTTTCTTAAATATCTTAAATTAGCTTTGTTAAGTTTAGCTTTTATCCATCCTTCTTTAATTAATTGAGATCCTTTTTCTTTATTTCCTTGCATCAGGTATATTTCTCCAAGTTTTATTTTACCAAATTCGCTTAAAGGTTCTTCTCCATTAAACCATTTTAGTATAGCCATACGCGTATTTGTTTTTAAATTAATTTTGTGTTCTGCCAAGTATCTCAATCTATTTATTCTTGGATAATTAGGGTTGCTATTAATAAAAGTTGCATAATCATAAAAACTTGCAACATTAGAAGGTTTTATTAAATAAAGATAATTAACTAAATTGTACAGAGTTTTATCTTTAGCTTTTCTTGATAATTTTAAAGCAGATTGCCATTTTTTTTTATCAATAAAACTAAAAGCTTTTTTAGCAATTTCAAAATCTTTTTTTGATAATATTGATGATTTAGCAACACTTTTATCAACCTTCTTTTTTACAACTAAAGGTTTTTTTTCAGGGTATATAAAAGCTATTTCTTTTTCAGCATCAACAATTTCTTGAGTTTCTTTTAATTCCTCATTTATTGTATCACTTTTTTTGGAGCCAGGTTTTTCTTCTGGAAGTATCCTTTTCTTTTTTGCTGTTGTTATTTTTGTTTGTTTATCTACCGTAGGTTTTGATTTTGGTAGTATAGGTTCAGCAGCATTAGAATATGAGGTAAAAAGGATCGAAAATGCTAATATTATTACTTTAAGTTTAATCAGATTCTTCATAAATTTAAGATGAATTACTTTTTTAAACTATGTTATAAAGATTTATGTTTAAAGGATCAATTGTAGCTTTAATTACACCATTCAAGAATAATAAGCTTGATGAGGATTGCTATATTTCCTTGATACATCATCACATAAAAAATGGTTCTTCTGGTATTGTTCCAGCCGGGACTACAGGCGAATCACCAACTCTTACCCATGATGAACACGAAAGAGTAATAGAACTATGTGTAAAAGAATCCAAAGGTAAAATTCCTGTAATTGCTGGAACAGGATCCAACTCAACCGAAGAAGCTATATCATTAACCAAGTATGCAGAAAAAATTGGAGCAAATGGAGCTTTGGTAGTTACACCTTATTACAATAAACCAACTCAAGAAGGTTTATATCAACATTTCAAAGCTATTAATGATAATTGCTCAATCCCAATTGTAATTTATAATATTCCACCTCGTTCTGTTGTAGATATGAGCGTTGATACAATGGCAAGACTTTTTGAACTTAAAAATATTATCGGAGTAAAAGATGCTACAGGAGATTTAAATAGAGTAGATCAGCAAAGAAAAAAAATGGGTCCAGATTTTATTCAGCTATCAGGCGAAGACGGAACAGCTCTCGAATTTAATTCAAGAGGTGGTGTTGGCTGTATTTCAGTTACCGCAAACGTCGCTCCAAAACTTTGTTCAGAATTTCAAGAAGCCTCAACTTCAAAAAATAAAAGCAATCTTTTAGCTAAAGCAAAAGAAATTAATGATAAATTAATGCCTCTACATAAATCTTTATTTATTGAAAGCAGCCCTAGTCCTGTTAAATATGCTGCTAGCTTATTAAATTTATCTACTGACGAAGTAAGACTTCCTTTAGTAAAAATTCAAGAAGAAACTAAAAAAGCTGTTAAATCAGCAATGGTGCACGCAAATTTAATTCAAGAATGATTCATAAAACCAATTCTGGTTTAAAAATAATTTCAAATAATAGAAAAGCTAGATTTAATTATTTTTTTAATGAATTTTTTGAAGCAGGAATTGAGTTAAAAGGTTCTGAAGTAAAATCTTTAAGAGAAGGAAAGGCTAATATTTCAGAATCTTATGCTTTTGATATTAATGGCGAAATTTTTTTAGTTAATTCCCATATACCTGGTTATAAGGAATCTAGTTATAACAACCACAACCCAAATCGTAACAGGAAATTACTTTTGAATAAAAGGGAGATAAACAAATTAATTGGTAGAGTTAATAGAGAAGGTTTTACATTAATACCGACAAAATTGTACTTTAAAAAAGGAAAAGCTAAAGTTGAGATTGCCGTTGCTAAAGGTAAAAAGCACTTTGATAAGAGACATGTAAAAAAGAAAAGAGATTGGAATCGAGAAAAAGCAAGATATTTTCGAAAATCAAGTTAATCAAAATGATTGTAGTTGCATTAGGATCTAATTTATCATCGAAATTTGGTAATAGATTTACCAATATTGATTTAGCAATTTCTCTTTTTGAAAAAAAAAGTATTAAAGTATCTAAGAAATCTAGCTATTATGAAACACCTTCATATCCAAATAAAAATGAACCTAAATTCATAAATGTTGTTATTTCTATATCTTCAGAATTAAATTTAAACGCCTTAATAGACGCGATAATCGATATAGAAAAAAAATTTGGTAGAGTCAGAAAATTTAAAAATGAACCTAGAACATGTGACATTGATATTATTGATTATAAAAACCAAATTATCAATTACGAGTATAAAAATTTAAGTTTTACAATTCCCCACAAAAAAATGATTTATAGAAATTTTGTTCTTTTTCCAATCAAAGAAATCATTCCAAAATGGATACATCCAAAAACTAAAGATTCTGTTAGCTCATTAATCGAAAAACTTCCTCAAGATGAGAAGAACTCTATATTAAAAGTTAATAAATCTTGATATAATCAATATATGCTTAATCAAAAAGATTTAATTAAAAAAGTAAAATCATATAATCGCTTTTTAAATCCCGAAACTTTATCTAAAGCCTATGAATTTGCTTTATCAGCACATAAAAATCAAAAAAGAGATTCTGGTGACCCTTATTTAATTCATCCTGTTGCTGTAGCTGATATTTTATCCGATCTTAAATTAGATAGCGCCACAATTGCTACAGGCTTATTGCATGATACAATTGAAGATACTAAAGCTACTTATTCTACTGTCAAAAAAGAATTTGGAACTGAAGTTGCGGATTTAGTGGATGGCGTTACTAAAATTTCACAGCTTGAAGGTAGAGTAGTTCAAAATTCTAAAGCAGAAAATTTTAGAAAACTTATACTTGCAACATCAAAAGATATTAGAGTATTGCTGGTTAAAATTGCTGATAGACTTCATAACATGAGAACACTTAATTCTATTCCAGATCCATTAAAAAGAGAAAGAATAGCTAAAGAAACCATGGAAATTTATGCTCCTCTTTCTGATAGAATGGGAATGAATCGTATAAGAGATGAATTGGAAGATCTATCTTTCAAAGAACTTAATCCTGAACCAAGAAATTTAATCGTAGAAAGACTTTCATTAAATAAAAAAGATAGAGAAAATAATTTTATTCAAATTTCAAAAATTTTTGAAGATATTCTTAAAAAAAATGGAATTCTTTCTAAAATTATTGGTAGAGAAAAAACTCCATTTTCAATTTGGAGAAAAATGCAATCCAAAAGAGTTTCCTTAGAACAGTTAACCGACGTAAATGGTTTTAGAATTATAGTTAATGATATAGAAACATGCTATCAAGTACTTGGTATATTTCACAGTAATTGGTCTACTATTCCCGGAAGATTTAAAGATTATATATCCACACCTAAAATTAATAATTATAAATCAATCCACACATCAATTATAGGACCTAAAAAAGAAAGGGTAGAAATTCAAATAAGAACCAGAGAAATGCATGAGTTTGCCGAAAGGGGTATAGCATCTCATTGGCTATATAAATCTTCTGAAAAATTGAATCAATTATCCTTGAAAGAATATGATTGGCTAAGAGACCTTGTCGAAATTATAGAAAAGGGAACAACACAAGAAGATTTTTTAGAGTATACAAAGCTACAAATGTTTCAAGATAACGTGTTCTGTTTTACTCCGAAAGGAGAAGTTATTAAATTGCCTAGAGATGCTACACCAATAGATTTTGCTTATGCTGTTCATACTAAAGTTGGAGACAGTGCAATTGGATGTGAAATCAATGGAAAAAATTCTCCTTTGCAAAGTATATTAAAAAATGGAGATATGATAAAAATTATTGTTTCAAAGAAAGTTTCTCCATCTTTACATTGGCTCTCATTAACTAAAACTGGAAAAGCAAGAGCTTCAATTAGAAGGTATTGGCTCAACAAAACAAATATAAACACGAAAAAAAATAAAAAATATATTACTGGGCTGTGTATAAAAATACCAAATGTTCCCGGTAAATTGGGCGAAGTTAGCAGTTTAATTGGTATAAATGATTGTAATATTATAAATATGGAAATTATAACAAAAAAGACAGATTATTTAGAATTTATTTTTGATATACAAGTAAAGGATTTAAAAAAGTTTACAAATTTAATTGGTGAATTTAAATCAAAAAATTATGAATTTAATATTATAAGACATAGGAAAAAAGATGCTTTCTTACAAAGAATCTTTAAAAATTTTAAGAAAAACTAATGCACTATTAGAAGGCCATTTTGTTCTTTCATCGGGTTTACACAGTAATCAGTACGTACAATGTGCTAAGTTATTGAGTTTTCCGAAAGAGGCCCAATCAATTTGTTCATCATTATGTGAAAAAATCAAAGATAATTTTAGTAAAATTGATATCATATTATCACCAGCTATAGGTGGTATTGTTGTGGGATATGAAATAGGTAGACAATTATCGGTACAAACTATTTTTGCTGAAAGATTAGATGGATCATTAATATTAAGAAGAGGTTTTACCATTCCAAAGAATTCAAAGGTTCTTGTTGTTGAGGATGTTATCACCACAGGTAAATCTGCATTAGAATGTTCCGAAATAGTGAGTAATAACGATTCATCTATCGTTGGTTTTGCCTGTATTATAAATCGATCTAACAAAGAAATTTTAAATGAAAATAAAATTGTTTCTCAAGTTAAACTAAAAATCGAAACCTTTAATAGTAAAGAGATACCCGAGGAACTTAAAAAAATTAAACCCATTAAGCCTGGAAGCAGAACTTTATCCTAATGTATAAAAAAATAAGACTTGGGGTAAATATTGATCACGTAGCTACAATTAGAAATGCAAGAGGTGAAGATTATCCTGACCCTTTAAAAGCTGCTTTAATAGCGGAAAGATCTGGTGCTGACTCAGTTACAATTCACTTAAGAGAAGATAGAAGACACATAAAAGATAAAGATTTAAAAAATATTATTAAAAAACTTAAAATCCCAATTAATCTTGAGATAGCACCCACTAAAGAGATGTTAAGAATTGCTTTAAAACATAAACCAAAGTTTGTATGCATTGTTCCTGAAAAACGTGTTGAAATTACTACTGAAGGTGGATTAAACCTTAGTAAAAAAAATACTTTTTTGATTAAAATGATTAATAGTTTTAAGAAAAAAAATATGAGAGTTTCATTATTTATAGAACCGAATATTTCAGATATATTTCAATCAAAAATGATGGGAGCCAACTGTGTTGAACTACATACGGGAAAATATTGTAATTTATTTAATAAAGGTAAAAATTTAAAAAATGAATTTAAAAGAGTAAAAAAGAGTGCTGATTTTGGGAAAAATATTGGCTTAGAGGTTCATGCAGGGCATGGTCTAAATTATAAAACAGCATATCATATGTCAAAAATTAAAAGTATTTCCGAATTAAATGTTGGACATTTCATTGTCTCCGAATCCATCTTTTTTGGTTTGAAAAATTCAATTAAAAAATTTATTAAAATTATAAATCGATAATATGAAAATTTTAGGTATTGGAACTGATATAGTTAATATTAAAAGAATTGAAAAATCTTTAAAAAGTCATGGCAACGATTTTAAAGAAAAAATATTTCTTAAAAATGAGATTAAATATTGCGATAAAAAAAATAATCCAAGTGCTTTTTATGCAAAAAGATTTGCAGCCAAAGAAGCTTTAAGTAAAGCTTTAGGAATAGGAATAAGGAAAGGGTTAAACTTTAAAAATATTGAAATTAAAAATGACAACTATGGAAAGCCTTATATTAAACTTAATGGTGCCGCAGAAACCTTTTTAAAAAAAAAAGCAAAGAATAAAAAATATTCGATTTACGTTTCTTTAACCGATGAAAAATCTTTTGCACACGCTACTGTAGTAATTTCTGTTAACTGATGAAAAAAAAAATTATTGATAATATCAAAACTCTTATTTATGCATTGCTAATAGCGATTGTAATTAGAACCTTTTTTTTTCAACCTTTCTATATACCGTCATCATCAATGGAACCTAATTTACTAGTCGGTGATCATTTATTTGTATCAAAGTATTCATATGGTTATAGTCGACATTCATTTCCATTCAGTCCAAAATTTACAAATAATAGGTTTTTTAAAAGTATTCCACAAAGAGGTGACGTGATAGTTTTCAAAACACCAGCTGACAATAGAACGGATTACATTAAAAGACTTATAGGATTGCCTGGGGATACAATTCAATTTATTAATGGTGAGATATATTTAAATGATAATTTAATTACAAGAAAAGAAAGCCAATTACATAATAAAGTAAATTGTGGAGAAAGAAATTTGTTAGTTAATGCTTACAGTGAAATCTTACCTAATAATAAAAAGTATTTAGCTGTATATGACACTAATAATACAATACAAAACACAGATAAGTATGTAGTACCAGAGGAACACTTCTTTTTTATGGGCGATAACAGAGATTGTTCCAAAGACAGTCGTTTTTTGAATAGTGTTGGCTATGTTCATTTTAATAATTTAGTTGGAAAGGCAAGAATAATTTTTTTCTCAATAAATAAAAAAAAAGGAAATCTTTATCAAATTTGGAAATGGCATAACAGTGTAAGAATTGATCGAATATTTAAAAAGATTAAATGACTATAAATATAAAAAAATTTCAAAAAAATTTAAAAATTAAAATAAAAAATAAATCGTACTTAACACAAGCATTAACTCATAAAAGTGCAGATGAAAGTGATAATAATGAAAAATTAGAATTTTTAGGTGATAGAGTTATAGGATTAATACTATCAGAAAAATTATTTAAAATTTATCCTGAAGAAAGCGAAGGTGTTCTTGATAGAAGATTTGCTAAATTAGTTAATAAAAAAACATGTGCTGATGTTGGTTGGTCATTAGGATTGGCAGATTACATTAAGTTGGGTGACAGTAAAAAGAAAATTAATAGAAAAGATGAAAAAATTTTAAGCGACACCTGTGAAGCAGTAATTGGCGCAGTTTATTTAGATCAAGGTTATGAATATTCTAAAAATTTTGTTTTAAGAGTTTGGAGCAAGGAAATTGAAAAATCTAATATTACAATTTTGGATTCTAAAACTCTACTACAGGAGCATTCACTTAAAAATTTCAAAAAATTGCCTGTATATCAATTATTAAGTGTAAAAGGACCCAGACACAAACCTATTTTTAAAATTTCAGTATCAATTAATAAATCAAAGGATTTTATTGGAACAGGAAATTCTAAACAAGATGCTGAAAAAAATGCTGCATCTAATCTATTAAAAAGTAATTTAATAAAATAACTTATGCAATGGGAAGATGAAGGATATTTATTATCAAAAAATAATTTTGATGAAAATTCTACAATAATTGAAGTATTTACACTAAACCATGGTAAACATAGTGGTATTGTTTATGGAGGATCATCAAGAAAGTTTAAAAAAATTTTACAAATCGGAAATAAAATCTCATTAAATATGAAGTCAAAAAGCGAGAATAAAATGGGATATTTTAGTATTGAATTAATTAAACCTATTTCTCCATTTTTTTTTGAAGATAAAAAAAAAACAACATCAATTTTATCAGCCTCATCAATATTAAAATTATTACTTCCAGAAAGACAAAATAATCCCAAGATATACGAATCTTTTGAGAAATTTATCAAAGCACTTAATTCTGACAATTGGATAAAACAATATATATTTTGGGAACTTATTTTAATTAAAGATTTGGGTTATGAAATTCCTATGGCACTAGAAAATTTTGAAAAAAACGAAATACCAGATCACAAAATAAAAGAAGCTTTGTCTTATAACAAAAGATTAATAATGGAGTTTTTTATATTGCCTAATAGACTTAAATTTCCACTTTATAGAGACATATTAGAGAAATATTTTAATTAAATACTTAAAGAATTGTTATTTTAACCTATCAGCAATTTTGTCTGCAAAATATGTAACAATTGCTGAGGCACCTGCTCTTTTAAAAGACATTAAACTCTCGTATATAGCACCTTCATTTATTATTTTTTTATCAATTGCATTTTTTATTAAACTATATTCACCAGAAACTTGATAAGCAAAAACAGGAATTTTAAAATTATCTTTTATTAATTTAATTACGTCTAAGTAAGGCAAACCCGGTTTTACCATTACAAAATCTGCACCTTCACTTATATCTAAAGAAACTTCTCTTAACGCCTCTTTATTATTAGAAAAATCCATTTGATAACTTTTTTTATCACCTTTTAATATTTTTTTTGTACCAACTGCATCTCTAAATGGTCCATAAAAATTTGAAGCATATTTAACTGCATAAGATAAAATTTGCACCATTTTAAAACCATTTTTATCTAAAGCTTTTCTAATCTCACCTATACGTCCATCCATCATGTCAGAAGGAGCTATTACATCGCATCCCATTTCAGCCTGCAAAAGGGCTTGCTTAATCAAAATTTTTACTGTTTCGTCATTATCAACGTAATTTTTTTTAAGTATTCCATCATGACCATGATTTGTATAAGGATCTAGAGCAACATCACACATTAAACCTATTTCTTTATAATTTTTTTTTATTAATCTTAAAGCTTTACATACTAAATTATTTTTATTCAAAGCTTCACTACCTTTATAGTTTTTTTTAGAAGATGGTGTATGAGGAAATAATGCCATCATTGGAATTTTTTTCTTGATGGCTCTTTCAACTAAACTTTCAATCTTATCAAGGGAATATCTGTACACACCAGGCATTGAGTTTATTGATTCCTTTATATTTTTACCTTCCCTTATAAAAATTGGCCATATTAAATCATTAGAGGCTAAGTTGTTTTCTCTTACCAAAGCTCTTGACCATGCAGCTTTTCTATTTCTTCTTAATCTAACATTGGGAAATGATCCTAAATTCTTCATTTGATAATTGTTCTCATTTTAATTTAAAGTTTATATTATTATAATTTGCAATTCTATTGCGACAAAACCAACATATCAAATATACCTTTAATCTTGTAAATAATGTATAATAAAAATAATTTTTATGAGTAATTCTAATGATTTCCACATTGTAGAGGATCTTAAATTTGATCCCAAAAAACTTAATTTTGCTTTACACCAAGTTTTAAAAATTAAAAACTATGACGATGCAGGTGGAGTTTCTAATTTTGGAGCAATATGTTTAAATCAGATTCCAGGAGATCCAGATTCAATTAAAGGAACTAATGCTCGAGGTGTTTATTGGACAAAACCTGATCATCGTGGACAAGAAATATTAAGAGATAAAAAAATTAACGAAAAGGCTTATACTGAATTTGTTAAAGATTTTGAAAAAACTTATTTTAAAGAAGTTTATGAAAAATTATCAAATAAATTTAAATTAGGTAGAGTTAGAATTTTGCTAAAACAACCCCGATCTACACTAAGCTGGCATAGAGATCCTGAACCTAGATTACATATACCTATCATTACAAATCCAGGGTGCATTATGGTTATCGAGAATGTTGCCAAACATTTACCTGCTGATGGATCAGTGTACATTACAAATAATATTAAATATCATAACGCTTTTAATGGCGGTGAGGAAAATAGAGTCCATTTAGTGGCTTTTTTT
>CEUZ01135638.1_pt1 | contig 19141 bp, 27 predicted proteins | sample 361511 | NCBI WGS metagenome assembly CEUZ01 (sample SAMEA2622822, study PRJEB7988) | marine metagenome | biome: marine biome (ENVO:00000447); feature: surface water layer (ENVO:00002042); material: "saline water (ENVO:00002010), including plankton (ENVO:xxxxxxxx)" | depth 5 m
AAATACATTTGTAAAAGGTAAAGAATTATTTAAGCTATAGTATGGATATTTTTTTGATAGGTATAATTTCTTACCTAATGGGTTCTATTCCATTTGGATTGATCCTAACAAAAATATTCTTAAAAAAAGATATTAGAGAAATTGGTTCTGGTAACATTGGAGCAACTAATGTTCTTAGAACTGGAAATAAAAGTATTGGCTACTTAACATTAACCCTAGATATCTTTAAAGCTGTAGTTCCAGTAATATATGTGAAAATTTTTTACCAAGAATTTTTATATATTGCCTCATTAAGTGCATTCTTGGGTCATGTCTTTCCAATTTGGCTCAAGTTTAAAGGTGGAAAAGGTGTCGCTACTTACGTTGGAATTTTATTTGCTATTAATATTTTTTTTGGAATTATTTTTGCAATTACCTGGTCAATAACTTTTGTCATTTCAAAATTTTCGTCTCTTGCATCTTTAGTGGGTGCTGCTTCTATACCGATTTATTTGTTAATTTTAACTCAATTTGATCAAATATTTTTTTTTATAATTATGTTTATCTTAATATTTTTTACTCATAGAGAAAATATTAAAAGATTGAAAAATAAAGAAGAAACTAAGACTAAAATTTATTAAATTGACTATCTAAGTCTTTTGGGTAGTTTGTAGTTTATGAATTTAGTCATTGTAGAAAGTCCTGCTAAAGCTAAAACTATAAATAAATACTTAGGTGATGACTATAAGGTTTTAGCAAGCTATGGTCATATTAGAGATTTGCCTTCTAAAAATGGCTCTGTTGATCCAAATCAAGACTTTAAAATGGAGTGGGAAATTGACAGTTTTTCAAAAAAATATCTTAAAGAAATTACAGATGCTGCAAAAGACTCAGCTAAAATTATATTAGCTACTGACCCTGATCGTGAAGGTGAAGCTATTGCTTGGCATGTAAAAGAATATTTAAATGAAAAAAAACTTTTGAAAGATAAAGAAATCGAACGAGTTGTATTTAACGAAATAACAAAAAAAGCTGTTATCCATGGAATTGAAAACCCTAGACAAATTGAACCCTTGCTAGTTGATGCATATATGGCGAGAAGAGCTTTGGATTACCTAGTTGGTTTCAATATTTCACCTATCCTTTGGACAAAGTTGCCAGGATCAAAATCTGCAGGAAGAGTTCAATCTGTAGCTTTAAAACTTATTACAGAAAGAGAACATGAAATCGAATCATTTAAACCAGAGGAATTTTGGACTTTAAGTATTAAATTTATAGATCAAAAAAAACAAAATATTACTGCAAGTATTAGTCAATTAGATAATAATAAGATTGAAAAATTTTCATTTAAAAACAAAGACGAGATTAATAAAGCCATATCAAGCATAAAAGAAAAAAAATTTGGCATTACTGATATTTCAAGCAAAATTGTAAATCGCAATCCCTCTGGACCCTTTACTACATCTACTCTTCAGCAAACAGCTTCGAGTAGATTAGGTTTTGGAGCATCTAGAACAATGCAAATCGCTCAAAAACTATACCAAGGTATAGAGATAGAGGGTGAAACAATTGGTTTGATCACTTACATGAGAACTGATGGAACTAATCTATCAAAAGATGCAGTGACATCTTTTAGAGATTATATCCAAAATGAAATTGGAAATGAATATTTACCGAAAGATCCTTTAAATTATTCTGGCAAAAAAGCAAAAAATGCTCAGGAAGCTCACGAAGCAATTAGACCTACAGATATTATTAGAACTCCTCAAAGTGTAAAAAAATATTTAAGTACAGATCAAAATAAACTATATGATCTCATTTGGAGTAGAGCTTTATCTTCTCAAATGGAGTCAGCTAAGTTTGATAGGAATACTATTACAATAGCTTCTGATAATAATGATACTATTTGTAGAGCGAGTGGTTCAGTTATAAAATTCGAAGGATTTTTAAAAATTTATAATAATCAAAGTAAAGATGATGATGAAAGTATTTTACCAGCTGTGACTAAAGGTGTTGTTAATATTGAGGCTTTGATAGATGAACAGCATTTTACACAACCACCACCAAGATACTCTGAGGCTAGTTTAGTAAAAAAACTTGAGGAACTTGGTATAGGAAGACCGTCTACTTATGCGAGTATTATTTCTACTATTGCTAATAGAGGGTATGCGGAAATATTGAATAAAAGGTTTTTTCCTACTGATAGAGGTAAGTTAATTTCTGCCTTTTTAGAAAAATTATTTTCAAAATATGTGGATTATAATTTTACAGCAGGTTTAGAAGATCAACTTGATGAGATTACCACTGGTAAAGAAAGTTGGATTAAAGTGTTGGAGCTTTTTTGGAAAGATTTTAATAATAATGTATCAGAAGTTAAAGAAAAAAGAACAAGAGAAGTTTTAGATTTGCTAAATGAAAGTTTAGGAGATCTAATTTTTGATAAAGATAATGATGGAAATATAGTCAGAAAATGTCAATTATGTAATTCTGGAACACTAAGTTTAAAAAATAGCTTTAGAGGTGGTGCTTTCATAGGATGTTCAAATTATCCAGAATGTAAGTTCACAAGACCATTATCAAAAGCAAAAGCTGCAGCTCAAGCTCAATTAGCTGAACCAAAGTTTATTGGAAAACATGAAAATGGAAATGATATATATTTAAAAAATGGAAGATTTGGTCCCTATCTTCAGTATGAAAAAATCTCTAGCGATATTGAAAAAGAAAAAAACACTAAAAAAAAGAAAAAAACTAAAAAATCTCAATCTAGTGTTAATGAACTTTTAAAAAATGTTTCAATACCCAAGGGCCTAGAATTAAAAACTATTAATTTGGAAAAAGCTCAATTTTTATGTTCATTACCTAAGTCTTTAGGAATAAATCCAGATAATCAAAAAGAAATTACATTGAATGTAGGAAGATTTGGTCCTTACCTTAAATGTGAAAATAAGTCAGCAAGAATAGAAAATGTAGATGATATATTCTCTATAGGTTTAAATAGAGCCATTACACTAATAGCAGAAGCTAAACCTGGTCGAATGTCCTCATCAATGATAAAAGATTTAGGAGAACATCCTGAAGATAAAAAGCCTGTTAGAGTTATGAAAGGTCAATACGGACCTTATATTAAATATAAATCATTAAATGCTACTATACCTGAAGAAAAAGACCCTACTGAATTAACAATGGAAGAAGCTTTAATATTGATTGAGAAAAGAAGAGAATACGATAAAAATAAAAAATCAAAAAAAAGGAAACTTAAATGAATTACAATGATAATTTAAAAAAAATGAATATTATATTACCTGAAGCAAAAGCACCTGTAGGAAACTATGTAGCGACTAAAATTGTTGGCAAAATGTTGTTTATATCAGGACAAATTTCAATAAATGAAAATGGTGAATTAATAACAGGTAAAGTTGGAAAAGATTTAGATACAGAGGCGGGATATAATGCAGCAAAAAGATGTGCGTTAAGTATTGTCGCTCAAGTTAAAAAAGCTTGTGACAATGATTTATCAAAAATTAAATCATGTGTTAAATTAACTGGATTTGTGAATTCAACTGACAATTTTACTGATCAACCAAAGGTGATTAATGGTGCATCTGATTTAATAGCTTCTATATTTGGAGATGCTGGAATGCACACAAGAGCAGCTGTTAGCACAAATAGTCTTCCATTGGGAGTTTCTGTTGAAGTTGATGCGATTTTTGAGTTAAATTAATTATTTACCTACCTATACTAAAATATTTAAAGCCTTGAGCTTTTATCTTTGTTGGTGAATATATATTTCTCATATCATAAATAATAAACTTTTTACCCTTAACTAAATTTTTGAAGTTTATTGATTTAAAATCATTCCATTCTGTATGAATTATCACAAGATCAGCACTTTCTACAGATTTTCTTATGGTATTTTCATAAAAAACATTTTTAATTTTTTTAAATTCTTTTTTATATCCAGTAGGATCAAAATATTTTATTATAGCTCCTTTTTTGGATAATACAGGTATAATCTTAAGAGAAGAAGAGTCTCTCATGTCATCTGTATTTGCTTTAAATGTTACACCCAAAAAAGTTATTCTTTTATTCTTAATTTTTTTATTAAAAATTTCATAAACTTTATTTAATAAAAGATTTGACCTATTTTGATTAGATTTTATAACTGATTTTATTACTGATAAATTAGTTTTGAATTTTTCAGCTGTTGCAATTATCGCCCTAGTATCTTTGGGAAAACAAGACCCTCCATAAGCTGGTCCAGCTCTTAGAAAACGACTACCTATTCTTTTGTCTAAACCCATCCCTATAGAAATATCTTCTATATTTATTCCTGTTTTTTCACACAAATTAGCTATTTCATTTATGAAAGTAATTTTTGTAGCTAGAAAAGAATTAGATGCATATTTAATCAATTCTGCAGCTCGTCTAGAAGTATTAACGTATTGAGCGCCTTTAGAAATTAATGGATTATATAAATTTTTCAAAATTCGATTTGATTTTTTATCATTTGAACCAATTACAATTCTATCTGGAAAAATAAAATCTCTAATAGCTTCACCTTCTCGTAAAAATTCAGGATTTGATACGACAGAAAATTTTTTTTTATTATTTTTTTTAGAAATGATTTTCTCAATTTCATCACCAGTTGTGACGGGAACCGTAGATTTTGTTATGATGATCTTAAATTTATTTATTGAAGAACTTATTTCTTTTGCAACACTGTAAACTTGGCTTAAATCAGCAGAACTACTATTTTTTTTTGTTGGGGTACCCACACAAATAAAGATAATGTCAGAATCTTTAATTGATTTTCTTAAATCAGTAGAAAATTTTAATCTTTTATTTTTATAATTTTTAATAACTAATTCGGTTAAACCAGGTTCATAAATAGGAATATTACCTTTTTTTAATTGCTTGATTTTATCAGCATCTTTATCAACACATATAACGTCATTTCCTAAATCTGAGAAACATACACCACTAACTAAGCCAACGTAACCAGTTCCTATCATGCACAACTTCATAATTTAGCAATTTCTAAGTTTGATTTTATATAACCTTGCATGCTACCACAATCTAAATAGCTTCCAGAAAAGTTATGAGCAATAAATTTATGTTTATCATTTATTAAAGATTGTATTGCGTCTGTAACATGAATTTCACCACCTTTACCTGGTTTTAACTTTATTAATTTTGAAAAAATACTTTTAGGAAGTATGTATCTACCGATTACAGCCTTATTAGATGGTGCTTCTTTAATAGAAGGTTTTTCTATAACTCCCTTAATCAAAAAATTATTTTTATTTAATTTCTTACTTATTTTATAAATACCCCATCTTGAAATATTTTTTTTATTTACTTTCATACTGGCCATAACTGATGAATTATATTTTTTATAAACTTTAATCATAGATTTAGAACAATTTTGTTTTATGATAAGATCATCAGGCAAAAGCATTAAAAAAAATTTATTTTTTATATATTTTTTTGTTTTCAAAACAGCATCACCAGTTCCCAATGGTTTGTTTTGATAAACAAATTTTATCATTTTTTTATATTTTAAAATTTTTTTATATTCATTAATAATTCTAGGATCTTTTTTTTTTTTAATTATTGATTTATAAAATTTATCATTATTAAAATATTTTTTGATCATTTCTTTTTTTTCTGAAATTATAAAAATAATCTCTTTAATACCTGCATCTATACATTCATCTAAAATATACTCTATCCCTGGTTTACCATTTATAGGGAGGAGTTCTTTAGCAAAAACACTTGTTAAAGGTAAAAGTCTCGTACCTAACCCAGCTAATGGAATTATTGCTTGTTTAATCATTTAAATGTTTTACTTATAATTTGTTTTAATACAAATGAAAATTTTATTAAATATTAGTGATCTAAATAAGGCAATTTCAAAAGTTGGCAATTTAGGATTTGTTCCAACCATGGGAATGTTACACAATGGACATATATCTTTAATAAAAAATTCAAAGAAAAAATGTAAAAAAACCTTAGTTAGTATATTTGTAAATCCAAAGCAATTTAATAAAACAAACGATTATAAAAATTATCCACGAAATCTAAAAAGAGATTTAAATATACTAAAAAATTTAAAAGTTGATTTTGTTTTTTTACCAAAAAGAAATGAAATTTTTAAGAAAAGATTAAAAAAAATAATACTTAATAATAATGATAAAATACTCTGTGCTAAATACAGAAAGGGCCATTTTGAAGGAGTATTAGATGTTATGGGACAATTTTTTAGAATAATAAAAGCAAAATATACTTTTATGGGTATAAAAGATTATCAACAAATATATTTAATAAAAAAATACTTATCAAAAAAATACAAAAGAAAAATTATTTTGTGTCCAACAATACGAGATAAAAACAAGGTTGCTCTTTCATCAAGAAATTTTTTACTAAATAAAAAAGATTTAAAAAAAGTAAGTTTTATTTCAAAAAACTTATTTATATTCAAATCAATTTTAAAAAAAAATATAAAATTAAAAAACCATTTAATTAATAACAAAATTAAGGAACTTAAAAATAAATTTAATATTAAGATTGAATATCTTGAATTAAGAAATGAGAAAAATTTAAGCCATATAATTAAAAATAAAAATTTTAGATTATTTATTGCATATTATTTAAAAAAAGTAAGGCTTATTGATAACTATTGATTATTATAAAAAATAAGCACCAACACCTAAAAAAGATACAAAACCAATTACATCGGTAATTGTAGTTACAAACACACTTGAAGCGATAGCAGGATCTATATTTAGTTTTTTTAAAGTTACTGGAACTAAAATTCCAAATAAACCAGCAATGATCATTGTTAAGATCATCGATATTGAAATTATTATTGATAACATTGAATCTTGAAACCATAATTGAACTATAAAAGCACTTATTCCTGCAAAAATAAAACCATTAAGTACGCCAATAGCAAATTCTTTAATTATATTTGAATTAAAATTATTTTTAGTTAAATCATTAGTCGCAATTGTTCTAACTGTAACAGCTAAAGTTTGCATACCAGCATTACCTCCCATTGAGGCAACTATTGGCATTAAAAAAGCTAACACTACCATTTGTTTGATTGTTGCTCCAAATAAACTTATACACCAAGTGGCTAAAAATGCTGTAAATAGATTTAATAGTAACCAATTAAATCTTCTCTTTGTTTTAGTTAATACTCCATCTGTGATTGCTTCATCTCCTACTCCAGCTAATCTTAAAGCATCTTCTTCAGCTTCTTCTTTTAAAACTGTTAGAACATCATCACTTGTGATCATACCTACTAATTTGTTATTCTTATCAACAACACAAGCTGAATTTAAATTGTAATTTTCAAATAAATTTCCAACTTCCTCTTTATCCATATCAACAGGGATAAGTAATTGTGTTTCTGACATAATTGAATTCATTTTTGCTTCTCTTGGAGTTCGTAGCACTTTTGAAGAAGGTACATTGCCAATTGGTTTGAAATCTTCATTTACAATAAAAATTTCTAAAAATTCTTCAGGAAGATCTTTATTTTCTCTAAGATAATCTATAGTTTGTCCAACAGACCAATTACTTGGAATAGCCGTAAACTGTCTTTGCATAATTCTAGCAGCAGAGTCTTCTGGAAAACTTAAACTTTCAAGAAGAGCAAAACGATCTTTTGGAGGTAATGAACTTAAAATTTCATTTTTATCTTTTTCATTAACATTTTCTAGTATCTTAACTGCATCATCTGACTCTAAATTTTTAAGTATCGTTACAATTGAATCTGAAGATAAATAATTAATTATTTCTGTCTGAATAGATTCGTTTAATTCAACAAAAACTTCTGGATCGATTTTAAAGTTATTTAATTTAATTAAACTCTCTCTATCACTTTGATTTAAATGCTCTATTATATCAGCAGCATCTGCTGGGTGCATTTCTCTAAATGAATTGGTAATAAATTGAGCATCATTTTGACCAATCTTGTCCGTAACAACTTTGATATACTCTTTGTTAAATTCAAAATTAACTTTTTTATCTTTTATTTTTTTTACTAAAGACATAAATTACCTATATTTCAACATGGCACTATTAATGTATAATTGATAATTTACAATTCTTAAATGGACATAGAAATCAAAAAATCAACAAAACCAGTAAAATATAAAGATGCAATAGATTATTTGGAGAAAAGACTGGTAAAAATAAATAAAAAAAGTGCAAAAGAGCTTATTTGGATATTAGAGCATCATGAGGTTTATACTGTTGGCAAAAACTTTGATGAAGATGAAGTTTTAAACAAGAATATAAAAATAATTAAATCAAATAGAGGTGGAAAAATAACTTATCACGGGCCTGGACAACTTATCTGTTACTTTGTGATTGACTTAAATAAAAGAAAAAAAGATATTCGTAAATTTATTAATTTAATTGAAAAAACAATTATAGATAGCCTTAAAGAATTTAATATTGATACATTTAATGATAAAAAAAATATTGGGATTTGGTACAAAGAAAAAAAAAATTATAAAAAAGTTGCTGCTATTGGTTTAAGAATAAGTAAGTGGATTGCTTATCATGGATTTAGCATTAACGTCAAAAATGATTTAAAAAAATATAATAATATTATTCCATGTGGAATTAAAAATAGAGGTATTACTAATTTATATAATATTAAGAATCAAAATTACAAAAGCTTGAGTGATAAAATTATCAAAAATTTTCTTAAAAATCTGAAAATTTAAGTCGTTTGGTTTTAAGTAGTTTTTTAAAATATTCTGGTAACAAAGCTCTATAAGTATATTTTTTATCTTTTATCATAAATTTAATTTTATAGGAATGGAGCATCAAATCTTTATTAATACCTTTGTCAAAATTTTTTAAATTATATTTTTTATCTCCATAAATCGAATGGCCTAAATTAAAAAGTTGTTTTCTAAGTTGATGTTTTCTACCTGTAATTGGTTTCATTTCTACAAGAGTAGCTAAAGAGTTTTTATCTAAAATCTTATAAATAGTTCTAGCTTTTTCGATTATCTTTTTATTATTTTCGTATCTTATTAATTCATCATTCCATTCACCTGAATTTTTTTCTATTTCTCCTTTACAAATTGCAAGGTAAGTTTTATGAACTTTTCTTAATCTAAATAATGAGGTAAAAAACTGAGCTGTTTGACGATTTTTTGCTAATATAAATACCCCTGATGTATCTTTATCAAGCCTATGAACTGAAAAGGGTTTTGTATTTTTAAAAATTTCGCTTTTAGAAAAAATATCAATAAGATTTTTTTTAGATTTTGTTCCCCCTTGAACTGAAACACCTGAACTTTTATTTAAGACTACAAAGTCATCATTATTATCAATTATCAAATTTTCATTTTCTTTGACAATTTGTTTTGAGGGTTCAAATTTTCTTTTTTTTTGATTTTGAATTTCAGAATAATGAAAATTAAATAAATCGATAATGTCACCTGTTTTTACTTTTTTTGAGCTTTTAACCTTAGTTTTATTAAGTTTAATTTTTCCATTTCTTAATGTTTTTTCAATTAAGCTTTGAGGAATATTTCCTAAATTATTTCGTATCCATCTATCAATACGCATATCGTTAAACGTCAAATTAACGTTATATGACTTTTTCATTATGATGTATTTTATATAAAAGATTAGCTAGTGGCTAACTTTTTTTCTTCGTTTTTATCTTTGGAAGTTTCTTTTTTTTTTCTATCAACTCTTTTTGCTTCAAAATCTCTATCTACAAACTCAATTATAGCCATTGGTGCGTTATCACCATATCTAAAACCAGCTTTTACTATTCTTGTATATCCACCATTTCTTTTCTGATATCTTTTAGACAAAGTTTTAGTGACCTTTTGTGTTGATGTTTTATCTTGAAGTTTGCTCATTAGCATTTTCATTGTGTGTAAAGATTCTTTTTTTCCTAAAGTAATAATTCTTTCTGCTTCTGGCTTTAAAAATTTTGCTTTGGGAAGAGTAGTGGTAATTTGCTCATATTTAATCAAGGAATTCAACATATTCTTTAATAAAGCTTTTCTATGCTCAGAAGTTCTATTCAACTTTTTATTTGCTAAACCATGTCTCATTTATATTTGTTCCTCTAATTTTTTTGACATTTCAGCAATATTGTCTGGTGGCCAATTAGGTATTTCCATTCCAAGATATAATGACATGCTCGTTAAGACTTCTTTAATTTCATTTAGAGATTTTCTTCCAAAATTAGGTGTTCTAAGCATTTCACCTTCTGATTTTTGAACTAAGTCACCAATATAAATAATGTTATCATTTTTTAGACAATTCATAGAACGTACAGATAATTCTAATTCATCAACTTTCTTTAATAAGTTTTTATTAAATTCTGGTTCTGTAGAGACCTCTTTTACTGGAGCTTCCACTGGTTCATCAAAATTAACAAACATATTTAATTGATCTTGAAAAATTCGAGCTGAATAAGCTACGGCATCCTCAGCTGAGATTGAACCATTCGTTTCTACTTCCATAGTCAGTTTATCATAATCTAAAGCTTTACCTTCTCTTGCTGTACTGATTGTATATGAAACTTTTTTAACTGGACTGTATAAAGAATCAATTGCTATTAATCCAAGTGGTGGTTCCTCCGGCTTATTCATAACTGCTGGAACATAACCTTTTCCTGTACCAACATTCATTTCCATATGAAAATGCGTTTTTTCATCTAAGTTACATATAACTAAATCAGGATTTAAAATTTCAATATCAGTAACTGGTGTTATATCTGATGCTTTAATTTCACCTGGACCTTTAGCATCTAAAATAAGTTTTTTTACACCTTCAGAAGTACTTTTTAATGCTAATGATTTCACATTTAAAACAATGTCAGTTACATCTTCCCTAACACCTTTTATAGATGTGAATTCATGTAACACACCATCTATCTGAATTGAGGTTACAGCAGCGCCTCTTATAGAAGATAATAAAATTCTTCTTAAAGAATTCCCTAATGTTAAACCATAACCTTTCTCAAGTGGCTCAGCTACTATTTTTGCGTAAGATTTGTCATCACTTATTTGTACATCTAATTGAGCCGGTTTGATTAATGCTTTCCAATTTTTAGCATTCACATTTAAACTTTCCATTTTAAACTCTCCTTTTTTTTGGTGGTCTTACACCATTATGCGGCATTGGTGTTGTGTCTTTTATTGAAAGAATCTTAAATCCTTTTGCTTGTAATGCTCTTAAAGCAGTTTCTCTACCTGATCCCGGTCCTTTAACCTGAACTGTTATGGATTTCATCCCATACTCAAGTGCCTTAGAGGCAGCAGCATCTGCAGCGATTTGCGCAGCATAAGGTGTTGATTTTCTAGAACCTTTAAAACCTTTTTGGCCAGCTGAAGCCCAAGAAATAACATTCCCATTAGTATCTGCTATTGAAATTATTGTATTGTTAAAAGTCGATTGGACATAAGCAATACCATTAAGTACATTTTTCTTAATCTTTTTTTTTTTAGAATAAGAACTTTTTTTTACTTTTTTATCAGCTTTTTTATCTACAACAGAATCTTTATTTTCTACTTTATCTACTTTAGCCATAAATTAATTATTTTTTTAATGGTGTAAGTTTTTTTCCTGCAATTGCTATAGCTTTACCTTTTCTTGTTCTTGCATTACACCTTGTTCTTTGTCCTCTTACTGGAAGTTTTTTTCTATGTCTTGATCCTCTATAACAAGCAAGATCTATTAATCTTTTAATTGTTAAAGAGTAATCTCGTCTAAGGTCACCTTCTACTTTAAAGTTTGCATCAATATATTCTCTAATTTTAAGTATATCTTCATCTGTTAGCTCGTTAATTCTTTTATTGCTTGGAATATCTAGTGATGTACATATTTGATTTGAAAACTTTTCACCTATACCATAGATATAAGTCAGTCCAACATGAACAAGCTTATTTTGGGGTATGTTTACACCTGCTATACGAGCCATATTTTTTGAGAATAAATTTAGCCTTTTATATAAGAAGTTATTCCAAAGTCAACTTTTAAACCCTTAAAATACTACAGATTTTTCTAGTAATTTCAGCAATTTCTAAGCTTCCATCGATTTCTTTAAAATTCGATTTATTTGAATAATAATCCAGGACTGGTCGAGTTGTTGCCATGTAAGTATCATATCTTTTTAGAATAGTCTCCAAAACATCGTCGGATCTTTTTTCTAAGATTTTTCTTTTTTCAATTCTTTTTATTAATGTTTCTTTGTTTACATTAAGAAAAAAAATAAAATCAATTTTTTGATCTGTATCTGCTAACCATAGATCTAAGTTTTTTGCTTGTTCTGTGGTTCTTGGATATCCGTCAAAAATTAATTTTTTTCTTTTTTTTGGATCAAAAATAACTTTTTTTATAAGTTTGTTAACAATTTCATCATCAACAAATTTTCCATCATTCATATAATTGATTATTTTTTTTCCTATTTCAGTATTTTTTTGGATTTCATATCGTAGCATATCGCCAGTTGATACTTGGAAATTTTTTAATTTTTTTTCTAAATTTTTAGCTTGAGTTCCCTTTCCTGCACCAGGGGGACCAAATAAAATTATATTCACTTTTATTTACCAAATTTAGTTTTCTTAATTAATTGTTCATATTGTGAACTCATTAATCTTGTTTGAATTTGAGTAACCGTATCGATTGCAACTACTACTACGATTAAAATTGATGTTCCTCCTAAATAAAAAGGTATTGGATAATTTGCAATTAGGAACTCTGGCATCAAGCACACAAGTGTTAAATAAAGTGCACCAATCGTAGTAAGTCTAATAATAATTTTTTCTATGTGTATAGCAGTATTTTCACCAGGTCTTATTCCTGGAACAAACCCTCCATACTTTCTCAAATTTTCAGCTGTCTCAGTTGGATTAAATGTTATTGATGTGTAAAAAAAGGTGAAAAAAATTATCCCTGAAGCATATAAAAGCATGTAAAGGGGTTGGCCCTGAGTAAAAAATGAACTTATGTTTAAAAATGTATCATTATTTGAAAAACTGAAATTTGAAAAAGTCACTGGTAACAGTAATAATGCTGAAGCGAAAATTGCTGGTATTACTCCAGCTTGATTAATTTTTAATGGTAAATGTGATGACTCTCCACCATACATCTTATTTCCCATTTGTCTTTTAGGATAATTGATAAGAATTTTTCTTAATGCTCTTTCCATAAAAACAATGAACATTATTGTTGCAACCAATAAAATAAAAATTCCTATAATCATCACAGTAGATACAGCCCCTGTTCTACCTAATTCAAAAGTAGTAACCAACGCTCTTGGAATCTCAGCAACTATTCCTGCAAAAATAATTAGAGAAATACCATTACCTATACCTCTTTGTGTTATCTGTTCACCAAGCCACATTAAAAATATTGTACCTGTCACAATAGTTGAGACAGTAGTTATTTTAAAAAATAAACCAGGATTAATTACAAGGTTTGGTGAGGATTCTAAACCAACTGATAAACCATAACCTTGGACTGTGGCTAATAAAACTGTTCCATATCGTGTGATCTGTGTAATCTTTGCTCTGCCTGTTTCTCCTTGAGCTTTTAAATTTTTAAAATAATCAGATACACCTGTTAATAATTGAACGATAATAGATGATGAAATATAGGGCATTATTCCCAAAGCAAAAATTGCCATTCTACTTACAGCACCGCCAGCAAAAACGTTAAACATTCCAAGTAGCCCTTTCTGATTACCACTCATCATGATTTGTAATTGCTCAGGATTTATTCCTGGTAGAGGAACAAAAGTACCAAATCTATAAACTGCTAAAATAAATATTGTGAAAAGAATTCTATTTTTTAGATCACTAGTCTGAGAAGAGGAACTCATAATAAATTAGTTATTTTTTAATTGTACTGAACCACCAACTTTAGCTAACTTTTCTTGAGCAGATTTTGATATTAGATCAGCCTCAATATTCACTTTATCTTTTATCTCTCCAGTACCCAAAATCTTTAATTTCTGTGAATTTTTATTAATTAATCTTAATTTTTTTAATAATTCAGTATTTATTGTTTCACCAGATTTAATGGTTTTTTTATCAATGAATGATTGAATTTTATTTAAATTCATTATCGCAATATTTAGTTTTCCGAAATAATTAAATCCTCTCTTTGGTAATCTTCTATAAAGTGGCATCTGACCGCCTTCAAAAGAATTTATAGCAACTCCAGATCTAGATTTTTGACCTTTTACACCACGACCAGAAGTTTTACCTTTGCCAGAACCAATTCCTCTGCCAACTCTTATTTTTTTCTTTTTAATTTTTCCTGTTGTATTAAGTGTACTCATTATCCTCTTTTTTCAATTATATCAGAAATTTTTTTATTTCTTATTGTTGAGATATATTTTGGTGAATTTTGTTTTGATAATGCTTTCATAGTTGCTCTTATCATATTATGAGGGTTAGATGTTCCCATTGATTTAGCAACTATGTCCTTTATTCCTAAAACTTCACAAACTGCTCTAACTGGTCCACCAGCAATAATTCCTGTACCTTTAGAAGCAGATCTTAAAATAATTTTTCCTGCGCCGTCTTTCGCATAAACATCATGATGAATTGTTCTGCCTTCACGTAATGGAATATGTATTAATCTCCTTCTAGCTGTTTCATTAGCTTTTTTGATTGCATCAGGCACTTGTTTTGCTTTTGCATGTGCTATTCCTATTTTTCCTGCTTGATTGCCAACAACAACAAGCGCAGAGAATCCAAATCTTCGACCACCTTTAACAACTTTAGTTATTCTATTGATATGGACTAATTTTTCTAAAATATCGTCGTTTTTTTTTTCTTTTGTTTCCATAATTAAAATTCCAATCCATTTTTACGTAATGTTTCAGCAAATGCTTTAACTCTACCGTGGTATTTATAAACACCTCTATCAAAATATATTTTTGTAATTTTTTTCTCCTGAGCTTTTTTTGCTAATTTTTCAGCAACAACTTTAGATAATTCTGTTTTATTTATTTTTTTCATAGATTTTATATCCTTTTCAATTGAAGAGCATGAAATAAGGGTAATATTTTTTGTATCATCAATAATTTGTGCTGAAATATTATTTGAAGATCTTGATATACTCAATCTCAATCTATCAAAAGAAGAAACTTTTTTTCCTTTATTTCTAACTCTAAATCTTTTTCTATCTACAGACTTTAATTTCAGTTTCATTATTTTTTCTTTCCTTCTTTTTTAAGAACATATTGTCCTTGTTCTCTAACACCCTTACCCTTATAAGGTTCAATTTTTCTAAATGTTTTAATTTTTGAAGCTACGGTTCCTACTTGTTGTTTGTCAAAACCAGTTATTTTTAAAATTGTTTGTTTTTCTACTGTAATTTTTATTCCTTCTGGAATATCAAAATTGATATCGTGACTATATCCAAGCTGTAAATTTAATTGTTTACCTTTTAAAGCCGCTCTATATCCTACTCCCACTAACTCTAATATTTTTTCATAACCCTTACTAGAACCAATGACTGCATTATTTATTAAGCTTCTATTCATTCCCCACAATCTTTTAGAATTTTCGTTAATTTTATTTGGTTTTATTGATATTGTTTTACCTTCAACAATATCAACTTTAAACATCTCTAAATCAATATTTAATGATTTTTTACCTAAAGGTCCCTCTATATTTAAAACATTACCAGATAAGACTGCCTTAACCTTTTCTGGAATTGAAATATTTATTTTACCAATTTTAGACATTAAAATACCTTACAAATTATTTCACCACCAACTTTTTGCTTTCTTGCATCAACATCTGTCATTACACCTTTAGGCGTTGACACTATTGCTATACCAAGTCCGCCATTTATTTTCGGTAAACTTTGTGCGCTCGAAAATATTCTTCTTCCAGGTTTAGATATTCTTTCAAATGTACTAATTACTGGATTACCTGAATGATATTTTAGATCTATTGATAGAATAGATTTATTTGTTTCATTTTCAATTTTATAATCTTTTATAAAACCTTCGCTTTTTAAAATATCGGTAATTTTTACTTTAAAATTTGAAGATGGTAATGCTACTTTTTTGTGATTTCTCATCTGAGCATTTTTTATTCTTGCTATCATATCACCTATTGGATCACTTAAACTCATATATTCCTTTCTACCAACTTGACTTAGTCATGCCTGGTATTAATCCAGATAATCCTAAGTCTCTTAATGCTATTCTTGATATTTTTAATTTTCTGTATACTCCATGTGGTCTTCCTGTAATTTGACATCTATTCATAACTCTATTTTTTGCAGAGTTTCTAGGTAATTTAGAAAGTTTTTGTTGAGCTTTAAACCTTTCTTCTAATGGAATACTTTTATTCATAATAATTTTTTTTAAAGCTTTTCTTTTTTTAAAATATCTATTTGATAATTTTATTCTTCTATTATTTTTATTAATTGCACTAGCTTTAGCCATTTTTAGTTTTCTCCTTTCTTAATAAATGGAAAATTCAATTTTTCTAGAAGAGCAAAACTATGCTCTTTATTTTTAGATGAAATCACAATTACAATATCCAAGCCTCTTATTTTATCTATTCTATCAAAATTAACTTCTGGAAAAATAATATGTTCTTTTATTCCAAAAGTATAATTTCCGAATTTATCAAAACCTTTTGATGACAATCCTCTAAAGTCTTTTATTCTCGGTAGAGCAATATTCACTAATCTATCAATGAATTCATACATTTTGTTACCTCTTAAAGTTACTTTTAATCCAGCATTAGCACCTTTTCTTGTTTTAAAATTAGCGACAGATTTTTTAAACTTTGTAATAACTGGTTTTTGTCCAGCAATTTTTCCTAAATCTTCCTCAGTAGATTTTAGAATTTTTGAGTCAGAGCCATCTAAACCTAAACCCATGTTGATCACTACTTTTTCTATTTTGGGACCCATGTAAAGATTTTTAAAACCCAGTTTTTCTTTTAAAGCTGGCTGAATTTCTTTATAATAAAGTTCTTTTAATCTAGGTGTCATTATTTTTTAGCCTCATTTTTTTTTGTTTTTTTTTTGCTTTCAACAAGAGCAAGATTTGATAGGTGAATAAAGCTTTCCTTAGATATTATTCCACCTTTTTTTTCTTTTGTTGTTTTAACGTGTTTTTTCACAATATTAATTCCCTGAACCTTTGCTCTATTATTAGATTTGTCAATTTCAATGACTTCTCCCTCTTTCTTTTTATCTCTACCAGCTAATATTTTTACTTTAAGACCTTTTTTAATCATTTATAAAACCTCCGGAGCTAATGAAATTATTTTCATTTGTCCTCTATTTCTTAATTCTCTTGTTACCGGGCCGAAAATTCTTGTTCCAACTGGTTCACCTTTGTCATCAACTAAAACGGCCGCATTATTATCAAATCTTACTTTAGAACCATCATCTCTGTGTATTCCTTTTTTGACTCTAACAACAACAGCTTTATGAACACTTCCTTTTTTTACTTTTCCCTTTGGAATAGCTTCCTTTACTGCAATAACAATTGTGTCACCAATGCTTGCATATCTTCTTTTTGAGCCTCCTAATACTTTGATGCACTCAATTTTTTTTGCTCCTGTATTATCAGCAACTAATAATTCTGTCTGTACTTGTATCATTTAACACCATCCATTACTTGAAATTTTTTATTTTTTGAAAAAGGCTTACATTCAATAATAGAAACTGAGTCACCTATTTTAAATTTATTATTTTCATCGTGTGCGTTGTACTTCTTTTTCACTTTTACAACTTTTTTAAGGATAGGGTGCGAATACTTTCTTTCTACAGAAACAGTTATAGTTTTATTAGCTTTATCACTTGTAACTATTCCTTTTAATATTTTTTTAGGCATCTAATTTCCTCTTTAATTCAGTCTTTAACCTTGCAATTGTTTTTTTTGTTTGACCAATTTTTGCGGGATTTGTAATTTGTGAATTAATTTTTTGAAATCTAAAATTAAATAAATCTTTTTTAAGTTTATCTATGTTTTTAGAAGCTTGATCTTTAGTTAATTTTTTTATTTCTTGTTTTTTCATTTTATACAAATCTTCTTATAAATTTAGTTTTTATTGGTAATTTTGCTGATGCCTTATAAAGTGCCTCTTTTGCGATAATTTCAGAAACACCATCAACTTCAAATAAAATTCTACCAGGTTTTACCCTACATGCCCAATATTCAGGAGCACCTTTGCCTTTTCCCATACGTACCTCAACAGGTTTTTTTGAAACTGGAATATTAGGAAATATTCTTGTCCAAACACGGCCTTGTCGTTTCATGTGTCTAGTTAAAGCAACACGAGCTGCCTCTATTTGTTTTCCAATAACTCTCTCGGGTGCCATTGCTTTGAGTGCAAAAGAACCATAATTTATTGTGTTGGCTCTTGAGGCAGTTCCATGAATTCTACCTTTGTGAGCTTTTCTAAATTTTGATCTAACAGGTTGTAACATAATTATTCCTTGCTCTCTTTCGAAGAAACCTTATTTGTTTCTTGGTTAAATTCTCTTGCAAAAACTTCACCTTTATAAATCCAAATTTTAATTCCGATAATACCAAAAGTGGTTAATGCTTCAGCTTCAGCATAGTCAATATCTGCTCGTAAAGTATGAGAAGGAATACTTCCTTCTCTAAGCCACTCAGTTCTTGCTATTTCATTCCCTCCAAGTCTTCCACTTATTGAAACTTTAATTCCTTTTGCTCCAAGCCTTAAGCAAGATTGCATAGCTCTTTTCATAGCTCTTCGATATGAAATTCTTTTAACAAGTTGTTGAGCAATATTTTCTGCAACTAAAAATGCATTTGTTTCTGGTTTTTTTACCTCTTTAATATTTAATGTAACATCATTGTTAGTAAATTTTGCTAAATTGTTTTTTATTTTATCTATATCACTACCCTTTTTTCCAATAACAAAACCTGGTCTAGAGGTATAAATTGTAACAAAGCATTTATTTGATGTTCTCTCTATCATTACTTTTGAAACACCTGAGTTAACTACATTTTTCTTGATATAATTTCTAATTTTAAAATCTTCAATTAGATAATTTCCAAAATCTTTCTTTTTTGCGTACCAAACAGAGTCCCATCCTCTATTAACGCCAAGTCTAAAACCTACTGGATTAACTTTTTGTCCCATGACTCTCCATTTTT
>CEUZ01239156.1_pt1 | contig 19123 bp, 22 predicted proteins | sample 361511 | NCBI WGS metagenome assembly CEUZ01 (sample SAMEA2622822, study PRJEB7988) | marine metagenome | biome: marine biome (ENVO:00000447); feature: surface water layer (ENVO:00002042); material: "saline water (ENVO:00002010), including plankton (ENVO:xxxxxxxx)" | depth 5 m
TATTTAAAATTATCAGAATAACTTTTAATTTTAAATTTTTTTTCTTTATCTTTTATTAAAATATAATCTAACTTATTTTTTTCAACATACTGAATTGCTTGATCTAAACTTTTAAATTTTAACTGTACTTGCTTATATGTGTTATCTGATTTTTGCCAACCCATTAAAGGTTCTGAACCTAAATTATTATCTTTTGGAAATTCAACAATCCAATGCTTGAATTTATGTAATCCCGATTGACTTGCTGTTTTATATGGCTTATAAATTTTAACTTTCATTTTATTAATGGTCGGGGCGAGAGGATTTGAACCTCCGACATCTTGCTCCCAAAGCAAGCGCGCTACCAGACTGCGCTACGCCCCGATACTTATAAACTTAAATAAGACTAACATATTTAAAAATCAATAATTAAAAAAAAAGTTTAGATTTTTTTAAGTCTTAAATTAATAGAAAAAATATATATAAATAAAAAAAGAGCAATATAAAGTTCTATTATTTCGCTAGTTCTAAATAAAAGTAATACAGGTATATGTTTACAAGTTATATCAATGCCTGGCTTTCCGTAACATAAAATCTTGTATGAATTATCTAGTAAATAAAAAAATAAACAAATTATTGAAGCTGGGAAGCAATAGATATTTGGTAAAATCCAATACTTTAATTTTTCTTTATTACTATTCTTTGAAAAAAAAGGACAAAATACTCCTCCGACTAAAACAAATATAGTTAATAATATTCTAGGTTTTTGGTCAAACCAACTGCTTATATTATGAAAATTTGTTTCAGATGTATCATTTATATATTGATCATTATATTTATCAAAAAAATTATTAGCCTCCCAATGAAACCAGTGTTGTCCCCAATTAATTTCTTCACCTCCAAAATAAATTAATCCTAGAGTAAAAAAAAAATAAATTATAAATAAGTTTTTTTTTTTTATTTTTTGTTTTATTAAATTCAATGTAGAAAAAGAAATTAGTGTTGCAAAAAATAAAATAGCAAATGTTCCGTTTTCAATTAATCCATCTTCGCCTTGAAAAAAATTAAAGAAAAGTTCTGTATAAAAATGTTTAAAAACCAATAAAATTAAAAATATTAGTATTGGTAAATATAACCAAAAAAAAGTAAAAGAATTATAGCTTTTAAAATTTTTAATAATTTGAAACATATATAATTATTAATAATATTAATAAATTAAACAAAAATGTATAAAAATAAAAAAATATATGTTGCTCCAATGATGCAATATACGGATAAGCATGATAGATACTTTCTAAGATTAATATCGAAAAATGTTGTTCTTTTTACTGAAATGATACCTACAAATGCAATTATACATGGTGACAAAAAAAAATTATTAGAATATTCCAAAAAAGAACATCCTATTATACTCCAGCTTGGTGGAAGTAACCCCAAAGAAATGGCTATTTGCGCAAAAGTTGCAGAAAATAAATTTGGTTATGATGGAATAAATATTAATGTTGGCTGTCCAAGTAAAAAAGTTGAAAACGGTATGTTTGGCGCATGTTTAATGGACAAGCCTAAAATTGTAAGCGATTGTATAAAAGAAATAAAAAAAAATTCTAATATTCCTGTTTCAGTAAAATGTAGAATAGGTTTAGGAAAAAAACAAAATTATTTATTTTTAAAAAAATTTATTCTATGTGTATCAAAAGCAGGATGTAAAAAATTTTTTATACATGCAAGAAATGCTATTTTATCAGGATTAAATCCAAAAAAAAATCGTACAATCCCGACATTAAATTATCAATTTGTTTATAATATTAAAAAAGAATTTCCAAATCTTGAAGTTACAATTAATGGTGGCATTGATAATATTAAATCAATAAAAAAACACTTAAAATATGTTGACGGTGTAATGATAGGAAGAGAAATATATAAAAATCCCTATTTTTTAAAAGAAATTGAAGAAGAAATTTTTAGTAATAAAAAATGTTATACAAGAAAAAAGATTCTTGAAGAACTAGTTCCATATATTGAAAGTGAAATTGAAAATAATAAGGCTAGCATACAATCAATAACAAGGCATACCTTTGGTCTTTTTACTGGTATGAAAGGATCAAAAAAATGGAAACAATATTTAAATAAAATAAATCACATGAAAGGAGATGTTAAAGATATTATTTTAGAAGGTGCAAAAAATATTTATGAATAAAAATTACGAAATAATAATATATACATCAAATGACTGTAATTTTTGCAACTCAGCTAAGGAATTACTTAAAAACAAAAAGTTAACTTATAAAGAAATAAATATTTCTAAAGATCAAAATTTGAAAAAAGAAATGTTAGATAAAACAAATGGACTTATGACAGTTCCTCAAATTTTTATTAATTCTAAACATATTGGCGGTTATGACGAACTAAATAAACTCGAAACAACTAAAAAACTTGACGATATAATTAATAAATAAATTTTATGATTTCTTTAAAAAAATTTATTTTAAAAAAAGAACTTTATTTTCTTTATTTTTTTTTATTACTAGCAATTTTTAATAATGTTTCCCATTTTATTAAAAAAAATTTATTTGGTGACAGAGTTGATTTCTGGGATTTTCATGTTTACTGGTGTTCTGCAACTAAGTTTGTTAATGGCATAAGTCCTTATGGAGGTGAAACAATAAAAAATTGTTTATCTCAATTTAATTTTGACTTATATTTTTCATACCCTCCTATAATACTTAAATTTTTATCATTTTTAGGTTATTTTGAATTTAATACAGCAAAAATTATTTGGATTACAATAATCGTATCTTCTTTTTTTATAATTATCTTTTGTCTAAAAAAAATCTACAAAATACCAAAAATTTTTATTTTTACACTAATATTAATTTTTACTGGAGGTGGATTAATTTGGAGCGCATTATTGGCAGGAAATATTTCCGTTATACTTTATGCAATTTTATCTGTAGCTATTTATTACTATTTAAAAAAAAAAACTAGTATTTACTATTTATTAATATCTATAATATCTTTAGTTAAATTCCCATTCTTAGTTTTTTTTGCTCTTCCTATTTTTCAATTTGGTATTAAAAATATTATTAATTCTAATACAAACGAAATGAAAAAAATTATTTTTTATTTCTTTCTAACTTTATTTATTTATTTTTTACAGTTTCAATTTAATAAAGAACTTTTCATAGATTTTATTAATTCAACGATATCCTATAAAAGTGATGGATTCTTATTAATTCATGGTACAGGAATAGGTATTCATGGAATTATTGATTTATATCAAAATATTTTATATGAAAATTATAATTTAAATATATTTAACCCCTCTGGATTTTTATCTTTTTTAATACACATTTTTATTTCTGGTATAATTTTTCTTTCAGCGTACTTTTTATTTCATGATAATTGGAAAAATAATAAATTAGATGAAATTAAAGTCGCTAATAAACAAAACAAATTACTAATTTCTTTTTTTATTGCTATTTTCATATGTTGTTTCCCAAGAATTTCTTCATATGACTTCTTTTTATTAATTTCCTCTTTCTTTTATGTTATGAGAAATTCTAGAATAAAATTATTAAGTTCAAATTGGAATTTAATTGCAACTCTATTAACAATATCTGTTTTAGCAGTTTACGATACAAGATATCCAGCTTTTGTAATATCTTCTTTTCTATTCTTGTTTTTTTATTTACAAATAACTAATAAAGATCCTTTTTTTTTAAAAAAGAATTAAGAAAAGAATTTAACTTTTAAAATTACCACTAATGCCCTAATACCATCTATCCAGGATATTTTTTTTCCTTCTTCAAAAGTTCTGCCTTGGTAAACAATATCTATTTCTTTGAATCTCCATTTCTTATTTTTTAATATTTTAGATGTAAATTCAAAATCAAAATTAAAATCTTTTGAGTAGAATGATAAATTTTTAATGACTTTTTTACTAAACATTTTATAACAAACAGCTGTATCTGAAACTTTAACTTTAAATAAAATACTTACTAGTGAAGATAATATATAATTTCCTATTGCAAAAAAAAGATAATGATATTTATTTTTTTTTGATGAAAATCTATTTCCATAAACTATATCTGCATTATTATTTTTAATTATATTAAACATTTTGTTTAAATCTCTTGGCATATATTCTAAATCCGAATCTTGAATCACTATAACATTATTACTAATATTCTTTAATCCAATAATTACCGCAGAACCTTTTCCTTCGTTTCTATTTTTTAAAATAATCTTTAAATTTTTTTTCTTTTTTTTTGAAAAACATAATTTATTCTTTTTTATACTTATAAAATTAAATTTACTATTTATTTTTTGTAACCAATCTTTTGTGCCATCATTAGAGGAATCATCAACTATTATAATTTCTTTATTAATTTTTTTTGTATCTCTAACGAGCTTAAAAAGAATTTTTGGTAATAATTTTATTTCGTTAAAAACTGGAATTATTATTGATAAATGCATGATACAAAAGTTTATTAATTTGGAAAAAATTTTTATGGTGACCCCTACGGGACTCGAACCCGTGTTGCAAGAATGAAAATCTTGAGTCCTAACCGCTAGACGAAGGGGTCAAAATTCCTTAAATTATAATTTTTTAATCTATTTTATAAATTTAATCAACTATATAATAACTTTTTCTAAAACTCCATCCTCAATAATCAACTCGAAATATATTTTATTCTTCCAGTTAGACTGTTTGACAAAAGTAATAAATGAAAATAAATTTTTTTTATAATTGCTAAGAATGGTTTTTCCTAAATCGTTATCTAAACCATTAAAAATAATAGCTTTTATAGTTTTATTTGTACTGTCTTTAACCAAGAAAGATAAATGTTTTTTTGTTTCACCTACACATTTTGGTTTTATAATTCTAACATTACTAATTAAAAATTTCGGTTTAGAATTTGATACTCCATAAGGGCTAATCGCATCTATCGCCTCTATTAATTCATCATTAATTCCTTTAATTGATATAGCTTCGTCATAATATAAATTATCATTCTTTTTTAACTTAGTTTTTTGTTCTTTTACATAATTTTCAAAAAAATCAGCAAATAAATTTAAATTTTCTTTTTTTATTGATAAACCAGAAGCCATTTGATGGCCTCCGCCATTAATAATAATATTTTCTTTTTTTGCTTTTAAAACTAACAAACCAATATCAATGCCCGTTATTGATCTACCTGATCCTTTATATATATCTTTATTTGAAGTCAATATTATTGACGGTTTATTAAATTTATCTTTTAATCTACTTGCAACTATCCCAATAACTCCCTCATGCCAATTATCTTTATAGATAAATATAGAATTCTGATTAAATTTTTTTTCTTCAAAAATCTTTTTTAAAGACTCTTCGTAAACCTTATCCTCAATTAATTTGCGTTGGTAATTTAATGTATTTAATTGTTTAACAATAATGCTTAACTTATCTTCATCATTTGATAACAATAAATCTTCGCCTATATCTGGCTTACCAACACGGCCTCCAGAATTTATTCTAGGACCAAAAAAGAAACCTAGGTCTTCTTCATTAGGTTTCTTATTAAGTTGACTGTCATCTGATAAAATTTTTAAACCTATATTTGATCTTTTCGCAAAAATTTTTAATCCTTGATAAACAAATGCTCTGTTTAAATCAATTAACGGAACTACGTCACAAACAGTTCCAAGAGCGACTAAATCTAAAAAAGATTTTACTTCAGGTAAGTCTTTTTTATATACATTATCTTTTTTTAATAATGTTTGAACATAATGTAATACAACAAATAATAATCCTACTGAACAAAGAAAATTATAACCCGAGGTGTCATAAATAGTATTTGGATTTATTAATATGACCTCATTTAAATGCTTCTCATTTGATTTATGATGATCAATTATAATTAAATCAATTTTATAATTTCTAATATAAGAAATTATTTCATGTGAGTTTGTTCCACAATCTAACATAATCAACAAATTAGGGTCTTTTGATTTAATTTTATCAATAGCATTTTTGTTTGGGCCGTATCCTTCCTTAATTCTATCTGGTATATAAGAAAAAACATCTACTCCAAAAAGTTTTAAATATTTTTTTAATAACACTATAGAAGTCAACCCGTCAACATCGTAATCTCCTAAAATTGCAACTTTTTCTTTATTTTTAATAACTTTTATAAGTCTTTCAGCAGCTTTATCCATATCATTAAAAATTAAAGGGTCCGGAAAAAAATCTTCTATATTTGGTTTCAAAAAATTTTTTATTTTGTCAATATCAATTGATCTTGTAGATAATAATGATGAAATAATATTTGATAGAGAATATTTCTGAGATATAGCTAAGGCTAATCTAGAATTGATTTCTTTTTTTACCCAATTTTTTTTTAATAAAGAGAATTTATTAAAATTTTCTGATATATTTTTTTTATATTCTAAATTCACTTTTTTTAAATTCTATTTTTTTATTTTTTGTTGAAATAATTAAAGAATGTGTAATAAAAATATTTCCTTTCTTTTTTATTCCATTTAATAAATACCCATTAGTTACTCCAGTAGCTGAAAATAAAGAATCTTTTTTAATTAAATCTTTTATATTATATTTTTTTTTTAAATCTTTTATTCCCATACTTTTTGCTCTTGTTTTTTGTTTATTATCATTAAATATTAATCTTCCTTGCATTTGGCCTCCTAAACATTTTAAAGCAGCGGCGGCTAATACGCCCTCAGGAGCACCTCCAATTCCTACATAAATATCAATTTTAAATTTTTTAATTGCAGTAGCTATTGCGCCAAATATATCACCATCTGGAATCAAAAACTTTTTACATTTATATTTATCAACAATATTTGAAATTTTGGAATGCCGAGGTCTGTCTAAAAAACAAACTACTAAATCATTAATCTTTTTTTTTTTATAAAAAGCTAAATTATTAAGAGTTTCTTCAAGTGGTATATCAAGATCTAAAAAATTTTTAGGTAGCCCCTTACCAACAGCAATTTTTTCCATATAAACATCTGGTGCGTTTAGAAAACTACCTTTATTACCTAAGGAAATAACAGTTAATGCGTTTTTTTCATTATTTGCGGTTATTTTTGTTCCCTCTAAAGGGTCTAAAGCTATATCAAAATTTAAACCGCTTTTACCGTTTCCAACTTTTTCACCGATATAAAGCATTGGTGCCTTATCTCTTTCACCTTCGCCAATTACTATGGTTCCTGAAAAATCTAATTTGTTTAACTCTGTTCTCATTGCTTCAACAGCTGCTTTATCTGCTGCGTTTTCATCCTTTTTTCCAATAAAATCATAGACTGCTATAGCGGCTAACTCTGAGACTTTCAATATCTTTGAATTGTAATGAAATAAATTTTTTTTATTCACATAAAAGATTTTACATAATTATTTTATACATGTAAAACCTGCATAATTATCGCTTTTTCTTTTATATATGAACAATTGTTTAATTTTACTGTAGCTGTATCCATTATTTTTTTTTTACATTTATGAGTCAGTATTACAACATTAAATAATTTTTTATTTGACTGTTCTTGAAATAAAGATTTTATAGAAATCTTAAAATTTTTTAAAATTGTTGTTATTGCTGCTATTGCTCCTGGCTTATCATAAACTTTAGCTCTTAAAAAAAATAAACTTTCTCCTAGTGAATCATTAGAGATATTTGTTTTTTTTAAATCTTTACAAGAAACTCCGTACATAAAATTTTTATAATTTTCAAAAGATAAGTTAGTAATATCTGCTAAAACTGACATTGATGTTGGGTCTCCTCCAGCTCCTTCACCAATCAAAATAGTTTTATTATTTTTGTTAGCTTCAATAATAACTGAATTTAAATTATGATTGACATTAGAAAGTTCCTTTTTTTTTGAAATTAAATATGGAGCAACATTAATTCTTATTTTTTTTTTATCTATAGAACCTATACCCAAAAGTTTTATTCTAAAACCTAATTTATCAGCAAAAAAGATGTCTGCTTTTGTAAGATAATTTATTCCAGAATAATTTATGTCTTTAAGATTAATTTTTTTATTAAAAGCTATTGTAGATAAAATTAAAATTTTATGTAAAGTGTCTAATCCATTTAAATCATCATTTGAATTTTGTTCTGCATAGCCCAATCTTTTTGCTTCATCTAATGATTTACTAAATTCATTCTTTTTTTCATACATATTTGTCAAAATGAAATTAGAAGTACCATTTAATATACCTGTTATTTTATTTATCTTTATTCCTTTAAAACTTTTTTTTAGTGTTGAAATTATAGGTATTCCTCCTGCAACTGATGCTTCAAAACCTATACTAACTCCATTTTCTTCAGCTAATCTAGCTAAATTATATCCTTGATGAGCTATTAAAGCTTTATTTGCAGTTACAAGATTTTTTTTATTTTTTATTGCTTGAAAACAAATATCTTTTGCAATCCCTTTTTCTCCTCCAATTAATTCGACTACAGTATCGACATTATTTTGCTTTATCATTTTTAATGGATTATCAAACCAAGCATATTTATTTTTATTGAAGTTTCTTTTTTTTGATTTATTTTTTGCAAAAATACCAACAATATTTATTTTTAAGCCTAGCTTTGATAAAAAAATTTTTTTATTTGTTTCAATTAATTTAATTGTTGATGAACCAACAGTTCCTAAACCAGCAATAACTATATTAATGTTTTGTAACATTAAAATGAAATTTAATATTGAATAAAGATTTCTGCTCTTCTATTAGCAGCTTCTAAACTCGGCATAATTTCGGCATACAAAGGACTTGCGTCAGACATGGCAACTAGTTCTATATTAGTAGAATTAAAACCAATAGTAGAAAACTCTTTCATTACGCGTCTAGCTCTTTCAAGAGATATGTTGAAGTTTACTAACGCATGTTTAGTCAAATCCATATCATAGTTAGTTCGGCTGCTTGCATGCCCAACTATAACTATTTTCTTTCCTTCATTTTTATAAAATAACTCAGCTACGCTTTTAATTTTAGATAAATCATTGTTTGATAATTGCGTTGATCCATGATTAAAAGTTACTCTAGCAACTGGAATTTCTCTTTCATCAATTCTTTTCTTTACAATTGTAGTTTCAGCAACTTTTTCTTTTTCAGCAATAGCAGGTTCTTCGGTTTTTTCTTTTTCTATAAAAAAAGTTTCAGCTACCATTTCTTTTTTTGCTTCTTTTTTTTGTAAAGAATTATCAGATCTTTGAAAACCCAAAATTTTATCAATGTCCTGTGGGGTATAATATAAATCATTTTTTTTTATTTTTTCCTCAACTTCTTTAACTTTTTCAATATTATCTAAATTCTTTAATTGTCTTGCTAGATCATGTAGTTCTTGCTCTTGTTCTGTTACATTTTGTTGACTTGAATTAGATAGATCAGGTTTAAAATTTGATATTTCTTCTAATTTTGACATTTGTATACTTCTTATAGAATTATTTGTATCTTCATTGGAAATATTCTTTTTTGATACTTTTTTATTAACTTTAATATCAACATTATTAAATTTTGTATCTAAATTAGATAGATCTGTTTCTAATATTGGCTCAGAAGGTACGGCTTCTAATTGTGTATTATTTTCCAAACTTTTGATAATTTTTTCTTGTTCATCTATTGAAATTGGGGTATCTGGCCTGCTCGGAACATCTGCTAAATTCGGATAATCAGTTTCTTGATTATCAAAATCACCTCTTAAACCTTCCTCAATTCTAACAACTTCTTTATTTTCATTATCATCTTCAATGTAAACTTTTTCCATTACAATTTCTTGTTCTTGTTCATTTGATTTATCATTCGTTTTATCAGATTTCGATATAAATTTATCGTTAACATAAGAACAATTAGCAAATAAAAAAATTGAACTTAAAATTAATATTTTTATAGGTTTCATAGGAATTATAGTTAATAATTTTTATCAGATTTTGCAAGATATTCTTGAGATAATTTATAATATCTATTAGCAGATAACTTTAGAAAAGTTATTTCTTTTTTAGTTAACATTCTTAAAAATTTTGCTGGTTTCCCTGCCCACAATTCTCCAGTTTTTATAACTTTACCTTGTGTTAATAATGACCCAGCAGCTAACATTGAGCTGTTTTCTAATTTTGCTCCATCTAAAATTGTTGAAGACATTCCAACAAGTGCGTTATTGCCTACTTTACAATCATGTATAACACAATTATGTCCAATTGTAGTATTTGAGCCTATTTGGGTACCAAAACCTCTAGTAGTACAATGTATCATTGTTAAGTCTTGTATATTTGTATTAGATCCAATTCTTATTTTTTCTACATCTCCTCTTATGACAACGTTAAACCATATATTTGATTTAGATTTAATTATCACATCCCCAATAATATACACGCCTGGTGCGATAAAAACATTCTTTGAAACCTTCGGAAATTTACTTTTGTATTTTAATAACATAAATTACTTTATTAATAAATTAATTTAAGTATATAAGTTAAATTATTGATTATATTGATTCTATGGAAAAATAGGATTAAAACTTAAACCCTCATTTTCACTAAAACCATATTTTAAGTTCATATTTTGAATTGCTTGCCCAGCAGCTCCTTTAACTAAATTATCTATAACAGAAATTATAATAATTCTATCTCTAATTCTATCTTTAAAGACATTAAAAAAACAATAATTAGTTCCCACAACATCGTTTATACTTGGGACTTGATTCAATTTAAGAATTTTTAAAAAATTATAATTACTATTATCAAATAACTTTCTTATGCTATTTAAATTTCTTCCCTTATTTAATTTTACATAAATATTTGAAAGTATTCCTCTATTTATTGGAATTACTTGAGGAGTAAAACTAATATTAATCTTCTTTTTACAAAATTTTGATAAACATGCTTCAATTTCACTAATATGCTTATGATTTGCTATTTTATAAGGTCTGACAGTATTGTTTATTTCGCTAAACAAATTATCAGATACAATTTTCTTTCCTGCGCCTGATATGCCGGACTTTGAATCTATAATTATGTCATCAGATTGAATAATTTTTTTTTTCAACAAAGGTATTAAAGGTGAAAGCACAGAAGTTGCATAACACCCTGGGTTAGAAACATTTATTTCTGAATTTTTTTCATCTTTATAATCGATAAAATCTTCTAAATGGTCAGCTATACCATATACCCACTTAGATTTAGAAAAAGATTTAATTCTAAAATCATTTGATAAGTCGATTATAAAAATATTTTTTGGTATTTTTTTTAATATTTTTTTACTTTCACCACTTGGCAAGCATAAAAATAAAACATCAATATCATTCCATTTTACCTGTGAGAATTTAACTAAATTTGGATAATTTTTTGGATTTAATCCAGGGTAATAATCAGAGATTTTTTTTCCATAATTATTTTTTGATATTAAATACTTAATTTCAACTTTTTTATGAAAATTCAATAATCTTATTAATTCAATGCCGGTATAACCAGTTGAACCAATAATTGCTGCATTTAGTCTAAATTTCATTTAAATATCCTATTAATATAAAATATACTGAGATATAAGCTTATTTTAGAAAAATTTAAGGAATAATTTTAACGTTTAGAAAATTGGAAACTTCTTCTTGCTTTTCTTCTACCGTATTTTTTTCTTTCAACTACTCTGCTGTCTCTCGTAAGCAATCCTTTTTTCTTAAGATCAACTCTAAATTTTTGATCGAAATTAACCAATGCTTTAGATATAGCTAATTTAATAGCATTTGCCTGTCCAGATAAACCTCCGCCTTTAACAGATACTATTACATTAAAATTATTATTATTTATTATTTCAAAAGGTTTTTTAATTAACATATGAAGTAATGATCTTGAAAAGTATTCATTAATTGGTTTTTTATTAATTTTTATTTCACCTTTACCATTTGGAACTAACCAAACTCTAGCAACAGAATTTTTTCTTTTACCTGTGGCATATAGGTTGTTTTTTGGTTTTTCTTCAGACTTTTTTTCTACTTCTTGATTAATTTCAGCCATTTTTAATTATTAAATTCTAAAATAGAAGGATTGTTTGCTTCATGAGGATGTTTATCATTTGAATAAATATAAAGATTTTTTAATTGCTGCCTTGATAAAGTGTTACTTTTTAACATTCTTCTAACAGCGTTCTTTAAAACAGAAGTTGAGTTTTTACTATTCAAAATTTCTTTAAAGGTTTTATTTTTTATACCTCCTGGGTATCCTGTATGCCAATATTTTTTTTTATGTATTTTTTTTCCTGTAAGAACAACTTTTTGTGCATTAATTACAATTATTTTATCTTTTAAACACGTATTATCAGAATAAGATACTTTATGTTTACCCATTAATCTTGTTGCTAAAAAAGATGATAATCTACCTAATATTTGATCTTTAGCATCAACTAAATACCAGTTTACAGGTTCCTTTTTAATATCTTTATTATTATTACTATCTTTATTAATCATTTTAATTTTGAGGAGTATGACATAATTAATTTTTCTGTCAATTATCAAATATTACTAATTATTAAATATATTATAATTATGAATTTACCCAATTTAAAAATTTTTTATTAACTTTTTTTATTGGAAAAGAAATAATTGCAGGACATTCATAAGGATGCGTTTTTTCTAAAAAAGATATCAATTTTTTAACTTTTAAATTAGTTGTTTTAAAACTTACTTCTACCTCTTTTTCATCACACAACTTATTTTTCCAAATATATAAAGAATTTATATTTTGATTTATATTTACACAAACAGCTAATTCTTTTTTTAAAGCTAATTTTGATATTTTTTTTGCTATATTTATTTTCGAGTAGAATGAATAGACAAGAAAAATTGTCATTTTAAAATGAATTTTTAATTTTTTTTAAATCAGATACAAACTCTTTTAAAATTTTTTTATACTCTGCATTTACTTTATTTGAATTATCTTTTTGCGTACTTTTATTGTTATTTTCACTTAAAACATTTTTCTTTTTTAAAATTGGGTCTTTGCTTCTTAAAATTTGATTTATTGTTTGATTTTTAAAAATTTTTTGAACACCCTTAATACTTATACAATCATCATATAATAAACTTTTAATATAAATTATAAGTTCAACATCTGAGTCTCTATAATATCTTCTATTTCCAGATAATTTTAGAGGTTTTAATTGTTTAAATTTACTTTCCCAAAAACGCAATACATGTTGAGGTAATTTTAAATTTATTGAAACATCTTTGATAGTTTTAAATTTATTTATAGACTTCAAAATCTAACATCCTTTGTTAAATATCATACATAAATATATGATAATAGCAAATAATTTTATTCTGAGTTAACAGATTTCTTTAGAATTTTAGAAGGTATAAATGAAATAGTATTTCGCGCTGATATAGTATGTTCTTTACCAGTTTTTGGATTTCTTCCAATTCTTTCATTTTTATGTCTTAATTTTAGGGTTCCAAATGATGAAATTTTTAATATTTTTTTCTGAATTAAAGATTCAATCATTTCTGTAATTATTGTATCAACAAAATACGATGATTCAGAACGTGAAATACCTATTTCCTTATTTAAGTTATTTGCAATTTCAATTCTTGTTAGATTACTGTTAGACATTTCAACTAATTATAATACTAATATTTCATAATAGAGCAACCCCAAGTTAGCCCTCCTCCTATAGCTTCAAAAACAACAATATCCCCTCTTTTTATTATTTTTTTTTTAACTGCGTAATCTAAAGTTAAAGGTATAGATGCAGAGGACGTATTTGCATATTTATCGACAGTAGCTAACACTTTATCTTTTGAAACACCAAGCTTAACAGCTGTCATATCCATTATTCTTTTGTTGGCTTGATGAGGAACTATCCAATCTATGTCATTCTTTTTTAAATTATTTTTTTTTAAGCTTATTTCAATGCAACTAACTAACTTTTGCACAGCGTGTTTGAAAACTTCTTTACCTTTCATTTTAACATATCCAGCTTTTTGATTAGTAGCAACTCCACCATTGACATAAAGTAAATCATAATGTCTACCATCTGAATATAATTCAGTTGATATTATTCCAGAATTTTTTTTTTTATTCTTACCTAAAACTATAGCTCCTGCACCATCACCAAAAAGAACACATGTTGATCTATCATTCCAATCTAGAATTCTTGAGAAAACTTCTGAACCTATAACTAATGCATTTTTTGCTTGATTATTTACAATATAATTATCTGCCACAGAAAGAGCATAAATGAATCCGGAGCAAGCTGCTTGTATATCAAAAGCAAATCCTTTCTTAATACCTAATTTACCTTGTATCTTAGTTGCTGTAGAAGGAAATGTATGATCAGGTGTTGATGTAGCAACAATTATTAGATCAATGTTTGATATAGAAATTTGAGAATTTTTAATAGCCTTTTGCGCAGCCTCAAAACCTAAATCGGAATTAAATTGTTTTTTATCAGCAATATGTCTTTGTCTTATACCAGTTCTAGTTTTAATCCATTCGTCACTAGTTTTTAATTTTTTAGGAAGCTCATTATTTTTAATAATTTTTTTTGGTAAATAACTGCCGCAACCTAAAATATAACTAGAAAAATTCATTACAATTATTTAAATAATTTTTTTATATCAGAAATAATTTTTTCATTAAAATTATTAATACTTAAATCGTAAGCAACTGAAATAGCATTTGCAAAACCATAAGCATCTGATCTGCCATGACTTTTTACTACAATTCCATTTAAACCTAAAAACATAGCTCCGTTATATTTACCAGGGTTAACTCTATTCCATAATGATTTTAATACTGGTAATGAAATTATAAAAGCAAATTTAGAATATAAATTATCTTTAAAAGAGCTTTTTAAATAACTAGTGTATAAATCAGCCGTTCCTTCTGCTGTCTTAAGAGCTATATTTCCTGTAAAACCATCTGTAACCACGACATCCACTAATCCTTTAGGTATATCATTTCCTTCAATAAAACCATAAAAATTTATATTTTTTTCCATTTGTAATTTTTTTGCAGCTAATTGAACAATTTGATTTCCTTTTAAAACTTCAGAACCAACATTTAGTAATCCAATTTTTGGTTTATTAATATTTAACAAGGTTTTAGAAAAAGTTTTACCTAATATTGCAAAATCTAATATATTTTTTAAGTCGCATTCAATATTAGCCCCTAAATCCAACATAACAGTTTTTGATTTCATTGTAGGAAACATGCTAGCTATTGCAGGTCTACTAATTCCTTTGATAGTTTTCATTAAAACAGTAGAAATAACCATTAGTGCTCCAGTATTTCCGCTACTCACTATTGCGTGCGATTTACCATCTTTAACAGATTGTACTGCACGAAACATGCTAGAGTTTTTATATTTTCTCAATGCATCAGTTGGTTTCGTTTCATTTGAAATAACTTGACTAGTATCGACAATATTATAAATATTTTTAAATTTTTTTTTTTTAATATAAAAATCTATTTTTTTTTTATTCCCAAAAAAAATAAATTTAACATTCGAAACTTTTTTAGAAGCAATTATTGCTCCATCTATAGCGGCTTGAGGGCCTAGATCACCGCCCATTGCATCTATAGAAATTATAATTTCTTTCGAATTACTCACAAAACTTTAATTAAATAAATAAATTTATTTAGTTGGGTCAATAATTTTTTTTCCCTTATATTCACCTGTTGTTTTATCAATATGGTGCGGTCTTCTAAGTTCTCCTGAATTTTTATCTTCAATGTATTTAACTACATTTAATTTACCTTTTAGATGTGAAGCACGCATTTTTGACTTTGATTTTGATGTTTTTTTTTTTGGTACGGCCATTTTAATTAAATTTAATGTTCAATTATTATCATTTAAAAAATAAAAAAACAAATGAATTATTTATTAAAAAAAAATTTATTTAGGTTCGTTAAATAAATATTTAATAAAAATTTTCTCAGATTTTAAAGAGTTCAATTTATTGTCTTGCATATTAATATATTTGTAAAAATTATCTAAATCATTTTTTTTAACTTTATCTTTAAAAACAAATTTTTTTATTGGTTTTTTAATATTATTAAAACCCAAAATAATTGATTTATCATATGTAGTCATTCTATAAGAAAATATTCTTGCTAATGTCTTAACTTTCTTACCAACTGATAAATCTCCAACACCAATTTCTCTTAAAGAATAATCAATATATTCAAATAAAAAATCATATAAAATTTGCAATCTTTCTTTATTTGTCTCATCATTCTTAAATCTTTTATATAATAAATAAATAAATATTAATATAATCTCATATCTTGAATAAAAATTATCTGAAATATTAAATTTTTTATTTGAAGAAATAAAAGTAGAAACTTTTATAATATTATCCAAACTATGTTTAATTTGTTTTTTATTATATTTTTTTCCTTTGAAAAAAATTTTTTTTAAATTATTTAATACCATTATAAAATATGAATAATTTTAAAATAATTTTAAATATAATTTTTGCCACACTTTTTTTTCAATTAAGTTCTTGTGGATTAAAAGTTGTTGAAAATCATGGTCAAGTATATGAAAAAAATATAGATTTCGAAGAACTTATAATAGGAAAATCTACAAAAAATGAAGTTGTTGAATTATTAGGTTCTCCATCTACAACAAGTATTTTTGATAATGAGCAAAGTTGGATTTATATAAGCTCTGAGTTTAAAAAATTAGTTTTTTTAGACGGTGAAAATACAGACCAAAAAATATTAATATTATCATTCAATGAAGAAACATTAAAAAATAAAGAAATATTATCTAAAAATGATATTAAAAATATCGATTACGAGGAAACAATTACAGATAGTAGAGGAAAAAAAATAAGTTGGATAAAAAGATTTTTTACTAATTTAAATCCTAACCCTTATGGAAATAAATAATTTAATAAGCTAAAAAGCCTAACAATAACAAAGCAACAATATTAGTAATTTTTATCATCGGGTTAATAGCTGGACCTGCAGTATCTTTATATGGATCTCCAACAGTGTCTCCTGTAACAGCAGCTTTATGTGCGTCTGAGCCCTTTCCTCCTAGATTTCCATCTTCTATATATTTTTTAGCATTATCCCAAGCGCCGCCGCCCGCAGTCATTGATATCGCTACAAACAATCCTGTAAGAATTATGCCTAGTAGCATGGCACCAACTGATGCAAGGGCAGACCCTTGATCAGCAACAAGTAGTATAAAATAATATAATATTATAGGTGATAAAACTGGAAGCAATGAAGGAACAATCATTTCTCTAATAGCTGTTTTAGTTAACATATCAACACATTTTCCGTATTCTGGTTTCTTTTTACCTGACATAATTCCTTTTATTTCAGAAAATTGTCTTCTAACCTCTATAACAACTGCTGAACCTGCTCTTCCGACTGCTGTCATTCCCATTGAAGCAAAAAGATAAGGTAATAAACCTCCAAAGATTAAACCAACAACAACATATGGATTTGATAAACTAAAATTAATATTAGAAACTTCAATGTAATTGTTCTCAATAAAAAAATTTAAATCAGCTGTATATGTAGCAAATAAAACTAATGCTCCTAGGCCAGCTGACCCGATAGCATATCCCTTAGTAATAGCTTTTGTTGTATTTCCAACAGCATCAAGAGCATCTGTAACTTTTCTAACTTTATTATCAAGTTTTGACATTTCTGCTATACCGCCAGCATTATCAGTTACAGGACCATAAGCATCTAATGCTACAACCATTCCTGCTAATGCTAGCATTGAAGTTACTGAAATAGCTATACCAAAAAGACCTGCAAATTTAAAAGATAAAATTATTCCGAAACAAATTATAATTGCAGGTATAGCAGTAGCTTCAAGACTTACAGCTAAGCCTTGAATAATATTTGTGGCATGGCCTGTCTCGGAAGATTTTGCAATACTTTGTACTGGTTTAAAATTGGTACCAGTATAATATTCTGTTACCCAAATTAACAAACTTGTTATTATTAAACCGGTCAATCCACAATAAAATAAATCCTTACCGGTAAAATTAGTATTGTCTAAAGAAAAATTTTGGTTTAATCCAATAAAATAATCAGTTAAAAACCATAAACTAATTGCTGATAAAATTGCTGTTACAAAAAATCCTTTATATAAAGCCCCCATCACATTATTATTTTTACCTAATCTCACAAAAAAAGTTCCTATAATACTAGTAATTATACAAACTCCTCCAATAGCTAATGGGTATGACATAATTTGAAACAATAAATCACTTTGATTAAAAAATATTGAAGCTAATACCATTGTTGCAACAACAGTTACAACATAAGTTTCAAATAAATCGGCTGCCATTCCGGCACAGTCACCTACATTATCACCTACGTTATCTGCAATAACTGCAGGATTTCTTGGATCGTCTTCAGGTATACCTGCCTCAACTTTTCCAACTAAATCTGCACCTACATCAGCTCCTTTTGTAAAAATTCCCCCACCAAGTCTTGCAAATATAGAAATTAAAGATGCTCCAAAACTTAATCCAACTAAAGGTTCTATTAAACCTCTACCATCAATGCCTTTATTTAATAGAAAAGCATAATATCCTCCGATAGATAGTAATGCTAATCCAACTACTAACATTCCTGTCACGGATCCTGCCTTAAAAGCTATACTTAAACCTTCTGCTAATCCTTTTGAAGAAGCTGCTGCTGTCCTAACATTAGATCTTACTGAGATATGCATTCCAACATATCCGGCTAAACCTGATAATACTGCCCCAAGAAAAAATCCAAAGGCTACATAAAAATTAAAAAAATAAAAAATTAAAATAAAAATTGCAAAACCAACATAAGATATTGTTAAATACTGTCTATTTAGATAAGCGTTTGCGCCTTCCTGTATAGCAAGAGAAATTTCTCTCATCTTTTTATTCCCTGAATCAGAACTTAGAATACTTTTGGATATAAAAATTCCATAAATTATTGAACTTAAACCACAAATAATTGCAAATATAATTGGATTCATAATTTAACAGTTTTAAATAGTTTTTTTATAAAAATCAAATTAAAAATGCTTAAAACCTAAATTTTGAAAAGATAATTTTTGATTATTTTTATCTAATATTAAAAGCTTTTTTCCTTTAACAATCTTTCCAATCTTTGTTATTTTAATAAAATTTTTTTT
>CEUZ01290804.1_pt1 | contig 19115 bp, 16 predicted proteins | sample 361511 | NCBI WGS metagenome assembly CEUZ01 (sample SAMEA2622822, study PRJEB7988) | marine metagenome | biome: marine biome (ENVO:00000447); feature: surface water layer (ENVO:00002042); material: "saline water (ENVO:00002010), including plankton (ENVO:xxxxxxxx)" | depth 5 m
TAGAAAGAAAGAATGAAATTGGATTGAGAAGAGCTTTAGGAGCTACACGCTTTCACATAGGGACACAGTTTCTTACAGAATCTTTGATTCTAGCGTTGGTAGGGGGATTGGTTGGTATTATCACTGGTATAATCATCACTTTTGGGTATGCTATGTCGAGGGAATGGTCTCTTGTAGTGCCTAGTTACGCTATTGCTGGAAGTATAATATCATCTCTTCTAATAGGAGGAATAGCCGGGTTTTATCCTGCATTTAGAGCAGCAAATTTGGCACCAACTGAAGCACTTAGAACTCGTTAGTTGTAAGTATTGTTATTTTAAAATAATAAGTTTGTTATAGTCTGATAGGTGGATATATCCAAGATGGTTAAGAACAAGTCATGTACACGGGAAACAATAAATCAGTTTAAATGGCATGTATTGTCCCTACTAATGTTAGCGGTTGCTATTAGCTGTACGACAGAGGATTCAGATGATTTATCCAACGATACTGCATCAAATTTTGCTAACAAATCTTCAGTAAATAAAATCGAATCTGAATCGACTACTCCTGTTCCGATAATTCCCACAAGTATCCCAACAAATACTCCGGTGCCTAATACTCCCGTATCTGCTACGTTAGCCCCTGATACTAAAGATAAATCAGTAAATGAAAAGCCTTCTATAAACCTATTTGATGCAATTGGGCAACAGGATTTAGATTCTGTTAAACAGCACATGGATTATGGAACGGATATAAATCAGCTGTTTATTCCCGAAGGATACCCTTTTCCTGGTGCTTCTCCTTTGCATTTAGCAATCCTTACAGGTAATAAAGACATTGTACGATTGTTGATAGATAGCGGAGCTGAAAAGGAAATTCAAGCCAAAAATCAAGAGGGTGGAACACCATTACATTGGGCCGCATTTTTTGGCATAAAGAATATGGTTGAATTTCTTGTTGAAATCGGATCTGACATAAATGCTATTGATAATGGTGGATGTACCCCAACCTGCGCATCGAGTATTAACAATCCTTTTGCTGATCAAAATAATGAAACTTTCAAGGCAAATAGATTATTGATTAAACAATTTTTGATAGGAAAAGGTGGGCAGGTAGACAGTGGAGTCACTGGTAAAGTTTCTGGATCCAAATCAGGTGTGAAACCCCCTCAAATTAGTGTATTTGATGCCGTAGGTATGGAAAACATTACTGTTGTGAAACAACATATGGATTATGGCACCGATCCTAATTCTTTTGTTCCTGAAGGATTTCCCTTGGCAGGAGCGTCTACATTACATATAGCGACTCTCACAGATAATACTGATGTAATTAAAATACTTCTCGATGGGGGAGTAGATATAGATGTAAAAGCTAAAGATGATTTTGGAGGGACTCCCTTACAGTGGGCGGCATTTTGGGGAAAACCAAAAGCAGCAAACATCTTGATTGATTCGGGAGCCGATATCGATGCTGTAGACGATAATGGATGTTCTCCAAAATGTTATCTGACTATACCTAATGACTTGCTGCAAGAAGAATACCAGGCAGCTATGAAGGAAGGGCGTAAAATAATCTTGGGATTACTTAACGATAATGGAGCTAAGTAGATTGTAGATTCAGGTTATATGTTTACAGGATACGTAATCAAGCGAGTTTTTATTTCACATAGCTTCCGTTCCAATTTATCTAACCTAAAGTAAAATATAGTCAGTTGCGATAATACTGTTAATTCTAATCTTATCTTTTGAAAAGGCCCATAAGGGTGCTTTCTTGAATTTTGTTTGCATTAACCATGAATCCGACTACTGCTGCTGAAGTGTCAGGTTCCACCGGAATAGAATCAACAGACAGACAAAATATAGTAAAAATATATCTGTGAGGATGAGAGCCTTCAGGAGGACATGGCCCTCCGTAACCAGGTTTACCAAAATCGGTGCGAGTTTCCAGAGCACCGTGAGGTAGTTTACTAACTCCTTCTTCAATTGAATTCACCGTAGGGGGTATATTTACAATCAGCCAGTGCCAGAATCCGCTGCCGGTGGGTGCGTCTGGGTCATAGCAGGTTATTGCCAAAGACTTGGTTGAGTCGGGCATACCGAACCAGTGAAGTTCTGGAGATATATTGTTACCGTCACAACCAAAGCCGAACTCCGAACTCAGACAATGTTTAGTTGATAAATAGTCACCGTCGTTAAAGCTGTTGCTAAGGAGATTAAATTTCATGCTGGTTCTCCATCGGAATATAATCTGTTTAAACGTGGATCACACGACAACTATACTACTATATTTTACATTCACTAAAGGTCATATACCAAGTATGTAGAATTTGCTATTTAAAAATCAATCCAGACGGTGCATAATTAAATTGAATTATGGTAGGATTTGCTTCATCTCAAAGAAAGGGATTGGAATGTATAACGTAGGTCTGTTTTTACATATCATTACTGCTATGATTATTGCCTATGTGGTGTTGCACGGCCTATTGAAAAGTGTATTTAAATTGCATTCAAAGCAGCTCAGAATTAATATGATTTTGTTGCCATTAATGAGCTTGTTGTCCCTTACTTCAGGATATTGGGTTATCGAAGCAGCAAATTTTGATCATGCAGATTTGTGGATTACACTTTCATATTGTTTACTGATAGGGTTAATTTTGATCAATGAAGTTTTATTGAGAAGAAAATTAATTAAATATAGAAAGAGAAACGCCATTACGATAAATGTTCGTACTGAATATGGATTGATGACACTGATTACAGTTGGACTTATATTTCTGATGGTATTTAAACCTTAATAATCAATCACGTTTTTAGCTAATTAAAGAAACCACGTAGGTTTGTAAATCAGATAAAGAAATAATGTAAGATAGTTTGCATATAGACAATATGAAAGATATTAATCAATAACTTTGAAATTCTTTTAGTAAAGTATACAATTCGTATAGTTTATAAAGAAAAAGATTGTATAGCACGATGGATATTGAAATAGGAGGAAAATCGATGCAAGAAGGTGTGAAGTCGAATAGGCGATTTCAACTGAGTCCGATATTAGGTGTTTTGGCACTTTCCTTGTTGCTTAGCACTTTGATTGCATGTGGAGGAGGAGGAGCTGAGACAGACCTGGTTTTGGGAGAAACAGAAAAAGCTGATGCAATTGAAACAATTCTTGCTAAGGGGTTTTCTAGTTCGGATCATGCTGGCAAATTTGGAGCTATGCTTGCAACAATTACACAAGAAGGTGCAGACGTAAAATTGATATTGATAATAGATTCTACTGAAGCACATTTTACCAAAGAAATTGGTAGGGAAATGGCGACCGAATTTGTAAAGGTGGTTAAGAATGCTGGTACAGATGAACCAACTGGTACAGAAATCGGCAAAGGGATATTTAATTATTCAGTGGGTGTCTATTACGACGATATAAGTAATCCAGATAAAACCTATGTGAATCCAATCAGAAAAATTGTTATTGGTGAAAAGAAAAGCAATTCTAAGAATATAAAATGGTAGGAAATTTCATTAAACACACCAATGAAATTTTATGTTTTGTGGTGTTGATCTAGAACTTAGTAGAAAAAATGGGTTGTTAGTGTTTATTTCTAACTTCCCTTGATAATCTCCAATATTCTGCCAATTGAGACTACAAAATATACGTTTAACAAAAAAGATATGAAATGTTGAAAGTCGAAATTGGAGGTCTGTATGAGGACAGCGGTTTTTGGAGCCGGAGGCATTGGTGGATACCTGGGAGGACGGCTAGCTGAAAGTGGAGAGGAATTAGTTGTCATTGCGCGTGGTGCCCATCAAGAATCAATAGAAAAACAAGGCCTAAAAATAGATAGCATTAATGGGGATATTGTAGTAAATCCACAGATTGTTACCAATGATCCATACAAGGCTGGTAAGGTTGAAATTATAATCCTCGGTGTTAAAGCCTGGCAGGTAGCTGAAGCAGCGAAAGCAATGGTTCCTATGATGACTTCGGATACCATTGTTATTACTGTTCAAAATGGTGTCCTAGCTCCAATTGAATTGGCTGAGCATGTTGGGGCGAATCATGTTGTGATCGGTCTGTGTATGTTACGGAGTTTTATTGTAGGACCGGGACATTTAAAACATTCTATGGACGTTTACCCCAACGTGCAGTTCGGTGAAATTGATGGAAGTCAGTCTGAGAGAATAATGGAACTAAAAAACATTTTTGAAGGAGTAGGTTTATCGGTTGTTTTACCAAAAGATATTAATGTAGCTCTCTGGGAGAAGTTTTTAGTTTTTTCTGTAGCTAGTGCGATGGGAGCATTAACACGGTCCACAACAGGTGTATGGAGAAGCATGACTGAGACAAGAAAAATGGCAGAGACTCTGGTTACAGAGATAGTTTCTGTAGGAAAAAGTCGTGGAATAGACTTATCTGACCAGACTATAATTGAAACGATGCTTCTTTTAGATACCTGGGATCACAACCATACCACATCAATGGCAAAAGATATGATGGAGGGAAGACCTTCTGAATTAGATGCAGCAATTGGAAATATAGTAAAATTGGGTATAGAAAAAGACGTGGACGTGTCATTAAATAACCTTATTTACAATACCCTTTTACTACAAGAAAATCAGGCTCGCCAATAAATTCACATTAAAAATATACTTTAACTATTGTAACGTGATGGTAAAATTGGTTAGCTACCGTATTCTAAGAGGTATCCTCAGGAATAGTCCGGCGGTAAAGACGACCACCAGGTGCAGGCCTATGATTTGCAGGATGGAAATTTTCTACTTCACTGTCATACCTTACTTGGCTCATCGCAATCGACCCACCGTCGTCGAACTGGATTGTCGGCTCACCACCAGGATGTTGACTATCTATAATTTCTGCGCGAGATGAAGCCAAAAGGTCTATTAACATTGTTCGGTAGGGTTGGGGAGGAAGCCAAGCTTGATAGTCCAACTCTACTTTCCCTTTATATGAATCAATGTCATCTCCATCTAGTACCCAGGGTCGATCTCGTTTGATCTCTAAGAAAAGCCGGTTGAACTCCAGTGCAAGCTCCATTCGAGCTCGAAGTTCATGTTCCAGCGAACTGGCCACAGAACGAATATCTTCAGCAGCATTACTAATATCGGCCACATCAGTAGCCCCGTAAGGCTGATTTGATTCCATGGCTTCTTCCATAAATTTCATCGCTGTAATAGCTGGGTCAATAACAGTTCTAATTTCTTCTTCGAGACGTCCCATCGCAGCCCGTACCCTATTCCTGTAGTCATCATATTCTCCTATGCGCTCTTGCATACCGTTAAGCATATACATAGCATCTTCAAGAAGAGGCTTGATGACGGCGATTGGGTCTCGGGCCACAGTCTCATGTTCTTCATGATGAAGTCGCTTTAATTCATCCATCGTTCCACATACATCGCTAAATCGTGTTTGCCGCGATTTCATTTATTTCTCCAAGATTCCATCAGGATTTGTTATTGTGACAGTCCAGTCACCATGAACTTTGATTCCTTCCCTGGATGTATCACTTGAAGGTGATATCCATGCACATCCAGTACCAAGTGCCAGTAATACTATGAATGAAATAACAAGAATCTGTTTCAATAATCGTTCTCCAAAAAAAGATTGGTCCAGTAATTATAAAGAAAATGTTAAGGACAACAACTTAGTGGGTCTGGTTTTCGTGGTTGTTTTTGATGAATAAAACCCTGTATGGCGAAAACATAAAAAAGCCCTCAACGTCTAGAAAACGTCTAGACAATCTTGATCTATCGTGAACAATAATAAACAATAAACAGACATTTTAGATACGAATTTGGATAATATTAGGAAATCTAAATGACCCAGAATTTAACTAAAGGTTAAAGCAACGATTATTCTAGAAATTCCAGCTGGTATCAGGACTTGGATTAAATATATAAAAACACAAAATCTTTAATTTTGAGTGTATTTAATCCTAGGGTCTACAACAGCTAAGAGAACGTCAGAAATTAATGTGCCGACCACTGTCAGAGCACCAGCTACGAAAATTATAAAACCAGCCAAATATACATCCTCCGATACAATTGCTTCTAGAAGCAACGGTCCCATAGTGGGTAAGCTAAGCACAACTGAAACAATTATGCTTCCACTTACCAAAGACGGTAATAAATACCCAACTGTACTTATAAGAGGGTTTAAAGCGACCCTGACTGGATATTTGAGTATTACTGACAGTGGGCGCATACCTTTTGATCTTGCAGTGACGACATAAGGTTTACTCATTTCATCAAGTAGATTGTTGCGCATAACACGGATTAGCCCGGCGGTACCGGAGGTTCCCAAAACTATTGCAGGGATCCATAGATGAGCAATGAGATCTTTAATTCTGCCAAGATTCCAAGCAGCATCAGCGTAATCAGCTGAATTGAGGCCTCCAACACTTTGGTCAAAATATGCGAAAGCAAGGTACATCAAAACCAGACCTAATAGAAAATCCGGAACAGCTAAACCAGAAAAGCCAATAAAAGTAAATACGTAATCTCCGACTGAGTGCTGTCTGATTGCAGAATAAATACCTATTGGGATCGCAAACGTCCATGTGACGATTGCAGTAAATGCTGCAAGTACTACAGTAAGCCAGAATCTATCCTCAAGGAGTTTCTTTACGGGTTCGTCCACTTGATATCGGTACTGGAATGATAAACCAAGATCACCTTGTGCCATGTTAAACATCCATTTTAAATAACGGACGTACTGTGGCTTGTCTAGTCCAAGGTATGTTCTTAAGACTTCCATACGTTCTGGATCTGGAACCTGACGCCTAGCCTCAGTTATTTCCTTGAATCTATCTATTTGATCACCGGGAGGAATCTCAATTATAAAAAATGCCAGCCATGATATGGCTATTATTGTTATAAAGCTAGTAACAACTCGGCCTATTAAATACCTAATCATAGTGAATTCCAGGTAACCATAGTGAATTCCATGAAACTTATTGACCGAACTATATTTAAAATTAAAAAATAAGTCAATATAGTTTGAGATTAGATTTCTGGAAAGTGGATATTGGTATTGTACAGATTGGGTAATTATAATATTTGCTATCGACTGCAGAGAAAGTAAAATATAAATGGAAAATATTACTTAGGGAGACCGTATATGTATGGAACGATATTTAATTTAAGTGTAAAACCTGGACATGAAGACGAATTGCTATCGATATTGAATAGTCAAAATGTCCCTGATGGAGGTGTCGCTTGGTTGGTCTTAAAACCGGATGAAAATAAATCAGAATGGATAGGAGTAGCAGTATTCGAAAATAAAGAAAAATATGAATCGAATGCCAATCGATCTGAACAACATGAACAATTTCTTAGAATGATGGAACATTTAACATGCGAACCGACTTGGACAGATGGGGAATATATTATTAATCAAATCATCCAGTAAATAATTTTATAGTCTGAAATTATTCAATCGTGTTTTATCAAAATATATCCGAATTCAATCAATGATATCAGAGGAGAGAGTATGTCAATTACAGGTCTTTATTATAGGACATCAAACATGGAGAAGAGAACCCATAAAAAAACACTAAACAGTATTCCATATTGGTTTATATCTTTTGGGTTGTCTCTCATGATACTAACTTTATTGGCCTGTGGTGGAGGTGTTGAGACTGATTTAGTGATTCCTGAGAGTGAAAAAGAAGCAGCTGTAAATATAATGCTAGATAAATACAAAGCTGATCAAGAGGGTGGAGTTGTTGGAGCCAGTGTTACGCAAGAAGGTGGAACCCTGAACCTGATTATAATGATCAAGAGAATAACATATTTGGAAAATGTTAGAAGTACAGCAAATCTGGATTGGTCAAATCAAGGGAGAAAATTAGGGACAGAATTTGTAAGACTTGTAAAAGATGGTGGCACTGATGATCCGACTGGGAGTGAAATAGGAAAAGGTCAGTTTAATTATACTATTGGAGTCTATTATCAGGATCCAGCTAATCCAAATAAAGTATATGCGAATCCAATAAGAAAGATTGTAGAAGGGAAAAAGAGCGCCAAATCCTCTAAAATAAAATGGTAAGAATCCTAATATAACTTCGGGGTAGGACTTTGATAAAACTAGCTATCATTGGTTCAGGAAGTATGGTATTTACCCGACGAATAGTGACTGATCTACTTCTTGATAAAAATTTATCAGAGATGGAAATAGCTTTGATGGACATAGATCCTGAAAAGTTACGAGTTTCCCAGTTGATTGTAAATGCTTTAGCAAATCAAATAGGTGTTCAACCAACTATTACTACACATATTGATAGGAAATCAGCGTTAAAAAATGCTGATTTTGTTCAAACAACTTTCCAAATAGGTGGATTTGAACCTGCCACTAAAATTGATTTTGATATACCTAAGAAGTATGGATTAAAGCAAACTATTGCGGATACTTTAGGTATAGGCGGAATAATGCGGGGGCTTCGTACTATTCCGGTACTACTAGATGTAGCAAAAGATATCATGGAAATCTGTCCCCAGGCGATTTGGTTACAATCTGTCAACCCTATGGCAATGAATATTATGGCTATATCAAAAAGATTTCCTGAAATAAATGTTGTAGGGTTATGCCACTCTGTACCTAACACCGCATTGATGCTTTCAAATGATCTTGAAGAAAATTTTGAAGACATTGTTTTTCAATGTGCAGGAATTAACCATATGTCATTTTACTTAACGTTTGCCAAGAGATTGAAGGATGGCTCAACTATAGATCTGTATCCAAGACTAAAATTGATAGCAGAAGATATTGTTAACGGAACAAAAGTATCTTCCAGGTCTTTAGAGAAAACTAGTCACGGCAAATTTTTATATGAAACAGTAAGATATGACATATTGATGAGGTTGGGTTATTTTGTTACAGAATCAAGTGAACATTTTTCAGAATATGTACCTTGGTATATCAAGAATAGCCAACCTGAATTGATTGATCAATTCCAGATACCAATTGATGATTATATTTATCGGTGTGAAAGTCAAAATGAAACATGGACAAATCATGCAGAAAATCTAACTCATGAAAGCAGTCTTAAAATATCAGCATCAGATGAATATGTGAGTCAGATAATTAAATCGGTAGTTGCCAATAAAAAAATACAAATTAACGGCAATGTTATCAATAATGGAGCCATTAATAATCTTCCAAATGACTGTTGCGTAGAGATACCTTGTGATATCGATAAAAGTGGAATTGTTTCACAAAACATTGGTAACCTGCCGGTTCAATTAGCAGCATTAATTTCAACCAATGTTAATGTTCAGCAGCTGACTGTGGAAGCAGCACTAAATCATCGAAAAGAACATGTATATCATGCAGCGATGCTTGATCCACATACTGCTTCTGAACTGTCTATAAATCAAATATATAATATGGTTGACGAACTTATCGAAGAGCATGGCGACATGATACCCAGACTAAGTTAATTAAAGATAGATATTAGAACAAAGCCATCTGATGAAATGGCGGGAGTGCGAGGGAGTCGAACCCACCACTCCGACCGAAGGGCCGGAGCCAACGGATTTGAAGTCCGTAAGGCCCACCGGGACCCATCCACTCCCATAAAACCGATCTTTGCTTTGATTGATAATGCCCAAAAAAGGATATTTTTAAATACCTTGATTATCTGATTATGAGATTGCTTTATCTATTCTGCCTTTTAGAGCTGCTTTTGGTAAAGCTCCGACTACTTGGTCAACAGGAGAGCCTCCATTGAAGATCAATAATGTTGGGATTCCCCTGACATTATAAGTTGAAGGTGTAGTTGGATTGGTGTCCACGTCTACTTTAGCAAACTTCATTTTTCCTTCATATTCTCCTGCCAGTTCCTCGACAATAGGGGCGATCATTTTACATGGTCCACACCATTCTGCCCAAAAATCTACCAAAACAGGTATGTCTGAATCTAGTACTTCGGCCTGGAATGTATCGTCTGTAACTTCTAGAGTCTGTCCCATTTTATTCTCCAATTATTGTTTTATAAACTGAGGGTTGTTTTAGTTGGTTTATCCGATGTTTTATCGGAGGTACCTAGTTATCAATTCTACATTAAGAATCGATCATAAAGCTACAGAAATAGAAGGCATTTCACGCAATTTGGCGACAAGATTAACAAGGGTATCCAGAAAATAATCGATATCCTTTTGTGAATTATCAAGGCCAAGAGTGATTCTCAAACTACCTCTAGCCAACTCAGGTGTTCGTCCAATAGCGGTTAAAACATGCGATGGTTCGAGTGAAACAGAAGAACAGGCACTTCCGCTTGAAGCTGATATTCCTGCCAGGTCAAGTCCAAGCAGGATGGGTTCTCCTTCAACTAGTTCGAAAGAGAAGCTTGCGTTATTTGACAACCTTGAAGTGGGATGGCCATTCAAATGCGATTTTGGTATACGGCTGGTAACGTTATCAATTATATGATCTCTTAGGGCTCTACAGTGTTTGGTAAAGGGTATCGATTCTAACTGTGATAGACGCAAAGCTTCCGAGAATCCAACAATTAACGGAACATTTTCGGTTCCCGATCTCCGTTCTCTTTCCTGCCCACCTCCATGGATTTGAGTTTCAAAAGGAGTCCCTCTTTTTATATATAGAGCTCCTATTCCTTTAGGGCCATTAAGCTTGTGACCAGATAGGCTTAGCATATCAACCCCAAGTTTTGTGACATCTAAATCAATTGATCCGGCTGCTTGAACTGCATCGCTATGCATAACGATCTCTATATCATGTCGTCTAGCCTGATTCTTAACAATTTTTGAGATTTCAGAAATTGGTTGCACGGTCCCGATCTCGTTATTCGCTAACATAACGCTAACCAATGTAGTGGCAGGAGTAATGCTTCTACCAACATCATCTGGATTAACTAGTCCTTCACTATCAACAGGTATATAGGTTATTTCAAATCCCTGTCTTTTCAATTGTTCACAAGAATTGAGGACCGCGTGATGTTCAATACTAGATACGATAATATGGTTGCCCCTGTCTTGCTGTGATAAAGCTGCTCCCTTTATCGCAGCGTTATCGGATTCGGTACCTCCACTGGTGAAAACGATTGATCCTACACGGCCACCTATAGATCTAGCAACTGATTCACGAGAGTTATCTACAGCTTTTTGTGCTTCTTGGGCCAAGGTGTAAATACTTGAAGGATTTCCATATATATTAGAGAAATATGGCAGCATAGTTTCAAGTACTTCTGGTCTTACAGAGGTTGTAGCTGCATGATCTAAATAAATTAGTTTGTCTGTTTGGTCCATCGTTATATGTTCATTTAATTATCAATTTGGATTGAATGAGAAGGTGTTCTAAACATCAATTATTTACTAGACGGTTTTTATTGGCAATTTACTTCCAACAAACTGCTGACTTGCTTCTTGTTGAATAGTTTTCATAACATCCAATAGAGGGTACCCGTTTTCAATTGCAATTTTACGGCAATCTTCAAATTCTGGCGATATACTTAACACCGCTCCATCCAGAAGTTTTGCCTTTACACGAACATGACCTAGTGATGATGTAATACTATGGATGGATCGATCTGATTCATACCTGTCTACTTCTTTTACTCTAACTCCTAACGTAGTAGTTTCTCTAAGTATCATTGTAATGATTTTCCGTTCGATATCAGCTGAGGCTAGAACACTTAGGACTATCCCTGGACGACCTTTTTTCATGTTTACCGGTGTCGTCCATACATCCCGGCATCCAAGTTCCAATAATTGTTCACAGACGTATGGAATGATTTCATGATTCATATCGTCAATATTGGTTTCGATTAGTTTGAGTTTTGTTATGGTATTGCTAGCAGTCTTGTGACCAATTCTCAGTTCAATGATATTTGGATATTCACTGGGGTTACGTGAACCTAGGCCATAACCGATGTTATTGATTGTCATTGCAGGCTGGTCAAATGTCGCTGTTATTGCGACTATAGCAGTTCCAGTTGGAGTTATCATTTCTCCCGTTTGGGACAAGTTTTTTGGTGGAGGTGTTGTAGGTATATTAGTGTTTTTAATTATCATTGCTGAAGCTGGAGCCGGGGCAATGATAGGTCCATGATGGCTTTGAAAGGTTCCAGATCCTGTAGGTAATGGTGAGCAGTACAACTCTTCAATGCCAAGTATATCTAAACCTGCGATACTCCCAACAATATCAACTAGAGTATCTGCAGTTCCTAGTTCATGTAAATCGGCCCTTTCATTGCCATGGATTCTTTTTTCAGCCAAACCTATTTCTTCAATTACTTTTTTGGACTTTAAAACTATGGAATCGGGTATCGATGAATTTTCAAGTAAATTGATTAGAGTGTCGACATTTCTATAATTCTTGGGATTTTTCCCGAGGTTCACTTTAACCAGTGTTCCTTCAATTCCACCTCTTTTCGATTTTTCGCACGATAAATTGAAGTTTTCAATCGGTAGTAATGAAATGATAGACCTTAGTTCTTCTATTTTTACACCGGCATCTATCAGTGCACCGAGAAACATGTCTCCGCTTATTCCACCAATACACTGTAAATAACCTATTTTTATCGATTGCAATTTAATTTATCCTACTCAAATACAAATTTGTGAATTAATTATTAATCCTTGTGCTAGTAAGTGCATATTTTATCGCTTCATTTAATGTAGATATACCCTTACCATACTGTGATTTGTCAATTTGCTTGATGTGGGTTCCATTATTTGGAACTAAAGATTGGTACAATCCCAAACGATTTGCTTCATAAATACGCCTGTCTAATTGAGGTATCCTACGAATATCTCCTGTTAAAGCAATTTCTCCTATGGCCATGAGTTGTGAAGAAAGGGATATATCTTTAATACTTGAAGCTATAGCAATTGCTATACCTAGATCGGCGGCTGGTTCAGTTAGTTTAAAGCCTCCAGTAACGCTGACAACAATATCCTGGTTTGAAATAGGAATGTTTGTTCTTCGACTTATCACAGCACAAATTTGAAGAAGTCTGTTGTTATCTATACCTGTAGATACTCGTCTAGGTATCGGTAAAACTGAAGGATTGGTTAGAGCTTGTACTTCCAGTAATAGTGGTCTCGTTCCTTCTATTGTTGATATTACTATGCTACCCACATTACTTTCTCCACGTTCAGAGATAAGAACACTTGAGGGATCGGAAATATCAGTAAGACCTTCGTTCGTCATATCGAAGACTCCGATCTCGTTTGTAGAGCCAAATCGATTTTTAATAGATCTTAGTAATCTCCATGAGTTAATTGGATCGCCTTCAATATGCAATACCACGTCAACCATATGTTCTAAAATTCTTGGCCCGGCTATACTCCCGTCTTTTGTTACATGTCCAGAAATTATAACTGGCACATCTTTGGTTTTAGCCCACTCAAGTAAAATTCGTGTGCATTCTCGGATTTGATTGACGCTACCGGCTGTAGAGTTGTCTTCATTAGATAGTAGTGTTTGAATGGAATCAACTATGACTAAGTTTGGTGTAATATCGTCTATTTTGTCAATCACTTCATCCAAATAAGTTGATTGGTAGACAAATAATCCTTTACCAGATAATCGTAATCGATTGGACCGTAGCTTCAATTGTGCAACTGATTCTTCACCAGTGATATAGATCGTGGGTGAAGACATTTCAGACACGTGGTTAGCTATTTGTAATAGGAGGGTAGACTTACCTATACCAGGATCACCAGCTAGTAAAATCATAGAACCTGGGACAGCACCACCACCAAGAACCCTGTCGACTTCCTCTGATCCAGTGTAAATGCGCTTTGTTTCATCAGATAGGGCTTTTTCAAGTTCTACGGGAGGTGAAGAAGATCCAGTCCAGTGGCGGCCATATTTGTTAGAAGCCCCTTGCTTTTCTTCAACGATAGTATTCCATTCGTTACATGAAGGACATCTTCCTTCCCATTTTGCAGTTTCATTACCGCAATCCTTACAGTAAAAGTTTGTTTTAGACTTTGCTTTGGGCATTATTGATAGTAGTTTGGAAGAATCCGTATGCGATTTACATGTAGTAACGAAATAATTAAACGATCTTATAGCTTAAGATTAATATTTTTGCAAAATCTCTATTTACAGATAAGTAATCTGTACACAGGTGCTTCGATTATATACTCTGTATTTTATCGAACTTTAAGCGGAACTTACGGTGACTGGAGATTGCGACTCAATTGTAATTTCGTCGTCATCGTTTATATCAACAAAAGCTGTGTCACCTGGATTGAGAGTTCCACCTAAAATAGCATCAGATAATTTGTCTTCAATCGTGTCTTGAATAAGTCTTCGAACTGGTCTTGCCCCAAACAGTGGATCATATCCATTTGTAGTTAACCAATCTTTAGCCGAATCCGAGATTTCAAAATTGATTCCTTTTTCAATCAATTCACCTGAGACTTCTTGAAGTCGCAGATCAACGATTTGGTTCATATGTTCTTTGCTAAGAGCATGAAATACGACTGTTCCATCAATCCTATTGAGGAATTCTGGTTTAAAAAACCGCTTAATTTCTTCAAGCACATTGCTTTTCATGCGTTCATAATCAGCTGCTTTATCATTGTCAGTACTTTTAGTAAAGCCTAGAGTCCTGTCCTGACGAATTAAATCAGAACCAATATTGCTAGTCATGACTACTATTGCGTTTCTGAAATCGACTTTTCTACCCTTGGCATCAGTGAGATGCCCATCGTCAAATATTTGAAGCAGTATATTGAAAACTTCCTGATGTGCCTTTTCTATTTCATCTAGAAGGATAACGCAATAAGATTTTCGTCTAACTGCTTCAGTTAACTGACCGCCTTCGTCGTATCCAATATACCCGGGAGGCGCTCCCATTAGTCGAGCAACCGAATGGCGTTCCATAAATTCTGACATGTCTATCCTAACTACGGCATCTTCGCTTCCAAACATGAATTCCGCTAGTTTCTGTACAAGATAAGTTTTACCAACACCAGTAGGACCAGAAAAAATGAAGGTGCCAACTGGACGTTTAACGTTTTTTAGTCCAGCTCTAGCACGCCTTACAGCTTTGGACACTAGTGATATAGCTTCATCTTGGCCCACAACACCTTCGTGAAGAACTTCCTCCATCTTAATAAGTCTTTCTGTTTCTGTTTCGGTTAATCTAGTAACCGGTATCCCTGTCCACATAGCTACTACTTCTGCAATATGTTCAGGGGTTACTACCGCATTCGATTTATCAAGGTCATCTTTCCATTCTTTTTCGAGTTCTAGCAGTTTTTCAGATAGCTTAGATTCACGATCTCGTAACTCAGCTGCTTCCTCGTATTGACGACTCGAAATTGCTTCGTCTTTTTCTTGTCTTAGGTTTTCTAGCTTTTGTGAAGTTTCGTTCACTGATTTAGGAGCTGTGCTGAAACCTATGCGTACTTTGGAAGATGCCTCATCAATTAAATCTATCGCTTTGTCAGGTAAGAACCTGTCGGGGATATACCTTGTAGCTAGTGCAGCAGCTGCCTGGATCGCTTCATCGGTAATTTCTAGTTCATGATGTTCTTCATATCGTTTCTTTATACCACGTAATATTTCGGTGGTTTCTTCAGTTGATGGCTCTTTGACATTAACTGGTTGAAACCTCCTTTCAAGAGCAGGGTCTCTTTCAATATATTTTCGGTAATCATCAAGCGTGGTTGCACCGATACACTGCAATTCCCCTCTTGCGAGAGATGGTTTCAGTATGTTCGCTGCATCAACTGCTCCTTCAGCAGCTCCTGCTCCAACCATGGTATGTATTTCATCAATGAATAGCACGCAATCACGGCTAGCACGAATCTCGTCTACAACCTTTTTGAGTCGTTCTTCAAACTCTCCTCTATATTTGGTTCCTGCTACTAAGGCTCCCATATCCAATGTAACTAATCTTTTTCCTTGAAGGGTGGTGGGGATATCACCTCTAGATATTTTTTGAGCAAGCCCTTCTACAATAGCTGTTTTACCAACTCCAGGTTCACCAATAAGGATAGGATTGTTTTTGGTACGACGGCTGAGAATTTGTGTAACTCTTTGGATTTCTTCCGACCTTCCAACTGTCGGATCTAGTTTGCCTTGTCTGGCTGCAGTAGTAAGATCAATGCCAAGTTGATCCAAAGTAGGAGTATTGGTTTGTGACCTACCACCTGGGGTCGATTGTGTTTGAGATTGATTTTCATTTTGAGTAAGTAATCTTTCGGTCTCAGATCTCACTTTATCAAGTGTGATTTGCAGGCTGTTTAATACTCCAGCGGCTACTCCGTCACCTTCTCTTAGCAGTCCGATCAGCAGATGTTCGGTACCAATATAATGATGGTTCATTCTTCGAGCTTCATCGACGGCCAATTCGACCACTTTTTTTGTTCTTGGTGTTAGTCCCTTTTCAGTTGTAGTCGGTTGATCACCGCGACCAATGATAAATTCGACTGCAGAGGTAACTTTACTTAGTTCTATACCTAAATTTGTTAAAACTTTTGCAGCAATGCCTTCTGTTTCACGTGCTAGTCCAAGTAATATATGTTCTGTACTAATATAGCTATGATTAAATCGTTGTGCTTCTTCATTTGCAAGTGAAAGGACACGGCGCGCTCTCTCAGAGAATTTTTCGAACCTGCTGCTGCTGGTCATAAACTATCTCCTATAGGTATAAGTTTTATCGGCTGTTTAGGCCTTAGTAGTTTTCCTCTATTGCCTGTATAAGACTCAGAGCCAGTCTTTTTCGATCTTGTTCAATTCTTAGTACTTTAAGTCTAACAGCGTCTCCCTCTTTCACTACATCTCCAGGATGTCGAATAGCACTGGAAGAGAGTTCTGTAATATGTACTAATCCCTCTATTGCGTTTTTAACTCGTGCAAAAGCTCCAAAATCAGTCAGTTTAGTGATCGTAGCGTCAACTACATCACCAATATGAAGGGTCTCATGTATTTGTTGCCACGGTTCGGGCGTCAATCTTTTTAACGTTAGACCAATCTTTTTTGTTTCCAAATCCAATGTTAGTATTTCAACTTCAATCTCTTGCCCTACTGTCACAATCTCTTCTGGAGATTGTACAGGCGCCCATGATAGTTCCGAAACATGGATTAAACCATCGGCTCCTCCAATATCTACAAAAACGCCAAAGTTGCTAATACCACTAACTTTACCTGTTCTTTTTTCTCCTACTGCAAGGTTTTCTATTATACTCAGCTTTTTTGAATCTCTCTCTTCCTTGACAGCCAGTCGTTCAGATAAAATTGCTCGGTTCCGAGATCGATCTATTTCAAGAACTTTCAATTTCAATTTTGAACCGGTGTATTTTTTTTGAGTATTTCCCTGATCAGCGGTTTTAATGGCACTGTTAGATTCTCTGGGTTCGCCTTGCTCTTTAGGTGCAAGGGAACTCAATATATCTTCTAATTCGTTTCTTGAAATACTAGCAATTTGGGATACAGGAACAAATCCTTGCACTGCTTCAACATCAACCATTGCTCCACCCCTGTTGAATCCAAGAATCTTGCCTTCAAGGGGAGTTCCTTTATCCAATGCTTTAGACAAAATGGCCCAGCCTGTTTCACCTGCTGCTTTGTCAATTGAAAAAAGTGGTGATCCTCCTGAATTACCGTCTCTTAAGACATAAACAAGAACGGGATCACCAATTTCATAGGATTCCAAATTTTCAGATTTAACCGTTGACATTTCATGAGTTGGGACGAGTCCTTCTGATTTATGACCAACGTTTATCAAGATACCATCATGGTCTTTTCGCATAATTACCCCTTCAATAATCTGTCCTCTTTCAAGTGGTTTGAGTGACTCTACTGAATCTAGTAAAGCTCCCATGTCTTGAATCTGGTCAGTATCTTTGGGGTTATGGGTCATGTTTTTGCCTTCAATAAATATATAAAATGCCAATCGATTTAATATCAAACAGGCGTGATGTTATTTTACCATATTGAATCGACTTATATCTAAACAATATATCGTTGTGTACAAGTCTCTTGGAAATTTAATTGATATCTTTAAAATAAAAATGCCCCCTGGCAGTGACCTATTTTCCCACACCCTTGCAAGTGCAGTATCGTGAGCGCTAAAACGTTTCACTTCCGTGTTCGGGATGGGAACGGGTGGGTCCGTCTCGCTAAAACCACCAGAGAGCCTTGATATCACTATTCTTTGATGAACACACTGGTTGTGAACTACATCAATTGATATAGATTATACAAAATATCCCACTTAGGAGTCAATTAATCAATCTCAGATAATTTTAAGACTTCGATCTGGAATTGGTATATCAACTTTCACACCGTTGTTAAGATAACTTTCTCTAATGGCAATAGCAATTTCAAGTGATTCTCTACCAAATTCGCCAGGACAGAGATTCGGAAAATCACCATCAAGGGTTTTAGCAACACCTTCAAGTGCATCTACAACTGAACTTCTAGGTATCCATGGATTAGGAAATATATTTTGGATGTCGTAGCTTATACTACTATTTTGGTCTGGAGCAGAGTTTTTCCAGAGCTCAAATGTAGCATGATGATTACGGGACACAACCCTACCTTTTTCACATAAAAATTCTATAGACCAAGAATTCTCCGGTACATTAGAATTCAGCATACATATAACCCCATTTTGATATTTTATATAACCAGATCCGGAAAGGTCTCTATTACTTAATGCTTTATTTGTATCGTCGATATCACCAAATGCCCAGATTGCAGGTGAGTCAATAAATGATCTAGCTAACGACAAACTGTGGCTTCCAATGTTAGAAAGGGATAACGGAGTATTGCAAACTATGGATCTTAAAGATCCAAGTTCACCACTTTTTATCAAATCGCGGGCATATTTATAGGGAGCATACCAGTTTAAATGGCACGCTATCACTAACAGAGTTTCGGATCGATTACATACATCAATGATTTCATCTGCTTCTTCTAGTGATCTACAAAGAGGTTTTGTGGCAAAAATAGCTTTGACTCCTAGTTCTGCCAAAATTTTGATCGCAGCTGGTCGTTGAGCAGGTCTGGTTGTGACACTAACTATATCAGGACGAGCATGTTTCATCATTTCTTCGATGTCAGAATACAGTCCATTTATTCCCCAACGTTCACCGAAATCCTGTAGTCTTTTTGCATCTAAATCTACCCCT
>CEUZ01078821.1_pt1 | contig 19100 bp, 15 predicted proteins | sample 361511 | NCBI WGS metagenome assembly CEUZ01 (sample SAMEA2622822, study PRJEB7988) | marine metagenome | biome: marine biome (ENVO:00000447); feature: surface water layer (ENVO:00002042); material: "saline water (ENVO:00002010), including plankton (ENVO:xxxxxxxx)" | depth 5 m
TATATTGATGAAGTAGATAAAATTAGTAGAAAATCTGAAAATCCTTCGATAACACGAGATGTATCTGGAGAAGGAGTTCAACAAGCTTTACTAAAAATTATGGAGGGAACAATAGCTAGCGTACCTCCTCAAGGAGGAAGAAAACATCCTCAGCAAGAATTTTTACAAGTAGATACAACAAATATTTTATTTATTTGTGGAGGAGCTTTTGCAGGATTAGATAAAGTAATAGCCAGAAGAGGTTCAGAAACTTCAATTGGTTTTGGTGCTAAAGTAAAACATTTTCAAGATCAACCTGTTGGAGAGTTGATTAAAAATTTAGAACCTGAAGATTTAATCAAATATGGATTAATACCTGAGTTTGTTGGAAGAATGCCTATACTAGCTACTTTAGCAGATTTAGACGAAAAATCTCTTGTTAAAATATTAAAAGAACCTAAAAACTCATTGATTAAACAATACAAAAGACTTTTTGAATTTGAAAATGCTAATCTTGTATTCAAGGAAGATGCTATTGAGGAAATAGCGAAAAAAGCAATAAGTAAAAAAACAGGAGCAAGAGGATTAAGATCAATTATTGAGGCATTGTTATTGAAAACAATGTTTAAACTTCCAGCAATGGAAAATGTTCGAGAAATCATTGTAGATCGAACTGTAGTGAAAAATAATTCCGAACCTTTGGTTACATACACCAAAGATAAGAAAACCTCTGCGGCATAAGAAACTAGTTGAAAAAACATCTAGAATAACCATATAATCCTTTTATGAGCAAAAGCGATTTTTTACCATCATTACCGTTAAGGGACATTGTTGTATTTCCAGGTATGATAGTTCCTCTATTTGTAGGTCGAGACAAATCTATTAAAGCTTTGAACGAAGTAATGAAATCGAACAAAAAAATAATTTTAATTACACAAAAAAATGCTGAGGTTGACGTTCCAAGCGCAGAAGATTTATACACTTACGGATGTGAAAGTAAGATATTACAATTATTAAAATTGCCTGATGGTACAGTTAAAGTATTAGTAGAAGGTATAGATAGAGTAAAAGTTTTAGAGTGCGATAATGAAAAAGATTATTTAACAGTGAAAGCGGAGATCGTAAAAGATAAATTAGATTCAAAAGAAGACTTGTTAGCTTTTTCAATTGCGATAGTTAGAAAATTAGACAAATTAGTAAATTTAAATAAAAAGATATCATTCGAACTTATGTCAAGTTTGAAGGCTCAAAAAGATCCATCTAAAATTGCAGATCAAATTGCTGCACAGTTGAATATTTCAATTATAGAAAAACAAAGATTGTTAGAAATTACAGAACTAAAAGTAAGATTAGAAAAGTTAATGGAACACATTAATAATGAGATTAACGTTATCAGTGTTGAAAAAAGAATTAGGGGAAGAGTTAAAAATCAAATGGAAAAAACTCAAAGAGAATATTATTTAAACGAACAAATGAAGGCTATTCAAAAAGAACTAGGGGAAATAGAAGATGGAAAAGATGAAATTACCCATTTACAAAAACAAATTTTTAAATCCAAAATGACTAAAGAAGCTACAAAAAAATGTTTATCAGAATTAAAAAAATTGAAGTCAATGAGCTCAATGTCAGCAGAGGCAACAGTTGTAAGAAATTATCTTGATTGGATGGTTGAATTACCTTGGCACATAAAGGATAAAAAATTAGAAAATGTAAATATAATTGATGCTAAAAAAATACTTGATCAAGATCATTATGGATTAGAGAAAGTTAAAGAAAGAATTTTAGAATATTTAGCGGTACAGAAAAGAGTTGGAAAAATTAAGGGTGCAATTTTATGTTTGGTTGGACCTCCGGGAGTAGGAAAAACTTCTCTTGGAAAATCTATAGCTAGAGCTACTGGTAGAAAATTTGTTCGTATGTCCTTAGGAGGTATAAGAGATGAGGCTGAAATTAGAGGTCATAGAAGAACTTATATAGGTTCTTTACCTGGAAAAATTATTCAACAAATGAAAAAAGCTGGAACAAAAAATCCACTTTTTTTACTAGATGAGATCGACAAAGTTGGATCTGATTATAGGGGAGACCCATCTTCAGCGTTACTTGAGGCATTAGATTCTGAACAAAATAATGCTTTTAATGATCATTATTTGGAAGTCGATTATGATTTGTCAGATGTTATGTTTGTAACAACTGCTAATACTCTAAATATTTTGCCACCACTGCTTGATCGTTTGGAAGTAATAAGAATACCGGGTTACACTGAGGATGAAAAAGTAAATATTGCTAATAATTATTTAATTCCAAAACAAATTAAAGATAATGGTTTAAAGAAAGAAGAGTGGAATATAGATAAAGATGTTCTTAAAAACATTATAAGAAGTTATACAAAAGAGTCAGGAGTACGTAATCTTGAAAGAGAAATTTCTAAACTAGCAAGAAAAGTAGTAAAAAATATTTTAACTAAGGAACAAAAAGAAGTCTCAATAAGTGCTAAAAATTTATCCGAATATTTAGGTGTTAAGAAATTTAATTATGGTGAAATGGAAGCAGACAACAAGGTTGGTGTTGTTACTGGTTTAGCCTGGACTGAGTATGGTGGAGAAATTTTAAAAATTGAATCTGCAATAATGCCAGGAAAAGGAAAAATGCAGATAACAGGAAAATTGGGAGATGTAATGCAAGAGTCAGTTAAAGCTGCTAAATCTTATGTAAGATCTAAATCATTAGAATTTGGGATTATTCCACCAATATTCGAAAAAAAAGATTTTCACATACATGTTCCTGAGGGAGCAACTCCAAAAGATGGCCCTTCGGCAGGGATAGGAATGGTTACTTCGATAGTTTCTTCAATAACAGGCGTGCCAGTTTACAAGAATATTGCTATGACTGGCGAAGTTACCCTTAGAGGACATGTGCTCCCTATAGGAGGATTAAAAGAAAAATTGCTTGCGGCTCATAGAGCTGGCATAAAAAAAGTTTTAATACCGGAAGATAACAAAAAAGATTTAAGCGAAATTCCAAAAAACATTTTAAAAGATATTGAGATTATTGCAGTAAAAAGCGTTGATGAGGTATTGAAAATAGCTTTAACAAAAGAATTAAAACCTGTTGAATGGATTGAAGTTGAAAATTTACCTAAATCAAAAAGTACCGAAAAAACCACTACTGGTAGCACCCATTAATTTTCTAACCATTTAGAATACTTAGCGGCATTTTTATTTAAATACTCTGGCATTTCAGATAAGGATACTTTTTTTAAAGATTTATCTCCTTTCCACTTATAACCTCTTTTATCAATTCCTAGATCATATAATACTTTCTTATTCTCTACCATTTGCTTTACATCATTTAAACCCAAACCGCTTGCCTCATAATCTTGATGGTGTAAAAAATTAGAAAATTTTTTTTCTAAATTTTCAGGAGATTTTATATTTGTAAAATGCCATCCACCATTTTCTACATAGTGTATATCGTTATATCTAGTCTTAGAAAACAGTGTATCTAATCTCCAAAATGGATATTTTTTATGTCTTACATTTCTTAGCCACTGAGGGGAAATAAAATGTTTTTTGAGGCAAGCTTTCGATCCATGCCAAATTAAATTTTCATATAATAAATTAAATTTATAGTAAAAAATTTTTTGCTTAAAAATAATTAATTTTTCGTTAATATTGCTAAAATCTATATTTTCTAAATTTGGTATTTCATCTATATCGTTAATAATTATTAAATCATTTGGTCCAGCCACATCCAAGTATTTTTGTGCAAATTGCCTTTGGAAATTTTCTCTTTTTAAACTATTATTAATTAATTTACTTCCTCTTATATATTTATCATCTTCATTGCTTATTTTTTCGATATTTTTTGGTTCTTCATTTAAAACATTATAAATTATTTTGTCCTTAAATTTTTTAAATTTATTAATATCAAAAACCAATTTTTTTGCTTTTCCGCTATGCATATAAGTAGCTTCAGTAATTATAAATTTTTCAACATATTTGTTTAGAACGTTCAAACGAAGATCCAAAACTGATTCCTCGTCAAAAAACATAAAACAATCGAAGATTTTCATATCTAATTGAAATATTGATTTGTATAATATAAGTAAAGATATTATTTTAATAAAGCACAATTATAATTTTAATGTCAAAAAAGATCATAATAACAGGTGGCTTAGGGTATATAGGCACAGAACTCTCTAAATTATATTCGGGTATAAGCTGGAACAATGAAATCGTAGTTATAGATAACAGATTCATTTCAGAAAGAGTCAACCAGTTAAGAAATTGGAATATTAACTATATTAATGGAGACATACTCGATGAAACTCTTCTAAACAAACATTTAAAAGATGCCGATGTTGTACATCATTTAGCAGGAATTACTGATGTTGCTAGAACAAAAAAAGAAGCTGATGTAATTAAAGACAAAAAAATTAATCAAGTTGCAATTGAAGGAACTAAAAATGTACTATCATCAATACCTCAAAATTGTAAAATAATATTTCCCTCAACACATGTTGTATATGAAGGTATTGAATCAATAAAAAAAGATATTTCTGAAGATGAACCAATATCTCCCTTGCTTTTATATTCAAAAGGCAAGGCTCAAAATGAACAGCAATTAAAGGACTCCGGAAAAAAATATGTAATATTAAGACTTGGAAGTGTTTATGGATATTCAACTGATACCACCAGGTTAGATATAATGCCAAATTTATTTTCCAAAATTGCTTCACAAAACGGAATAATAAAATTGTTTTCAGGAGGAAAACAATTGAAGAGTCTAGTTCCATTAATTGACGTTGCCAGATGTTTTAAATTTATGGAAGAAAAGGAAAATATAAAATCTGAAACTTTTAACTTAACTAAAGATACCGTTTCAGTTAAAGATGTGGCTGAAATTTGTAGAAAAAAAAATCCAAAAGTAGAATTAAGAGAAACAAATGATGATGCTCCAAATTCAGGATATGCATTATCGAACAAAAAATTGCTAAAAGCTGGTTTCAAGTTTTTACACAGTCTTGATCAATCAATTGAAGAAATGATTAAAAAGTGGTCAGTAAAAAAAATAAATAAAAAATTGGAATATATTAAGAAGGGAGAGAAAGAGTTTATAGATGAAAGAGGAAGGATAAGTAATCATGAACTGCCAGAACCGGTAAATCTAGTTGGTTATATAGACTCAAAAAAAGGAACAGTAAGGGCAAACCATTTTCATCCTGTTCAAGAACAAAAATGTATTTTAACAAAAGGTCAATTTATTAGCATTTATCAAGATTTGTTAAATGAAAAATCACCGAAAGTTACTCACGTTGTAAATGAAGGCGATTTAATTGTTACTAAACCTAACGTGGCACACGCAATGGTATTTACTAAAGATTCAACTTTTTTAAATTTAGTTAGAGGTGAAAGAGAACATAAGAATTATGGAATAACTCATACAATTAAACATATTTTAGTTGATGAAAAAGAAAAAAAACTTTTACTATCATCATATAAATTTAATTGCAGATCCTGCGATGGAACAAATTTAAAAAGAGTAGTATCTTTAGGATATCAACCACTTGCTAATAATTTATTAAAAAACAAAAATTCAGACTGTGAATTATATCCCTTAGAAATGAATTATTGTATGGACTGTCATAACTGCCAACTTTCAGTTGTGGTAGATCCTAAGAAAATGTTTTCTAATTATCTTTATCTTTCCTCAACATCGGAATCATTTAAAGAACATTTTGAAAAAGCAGCTGAACAATACGTTAAAGAATTCAGATTATCTTCTAAAAATTCTTATATTATCGATGTAGGTAGCAATGATGGTGTAGCTCTAAAACCATTTAAAAATTTAAAATTTAAAAATATATTAGGAATAGAACCAGCAAAAAATTTAGCAAAATTAGCTAATAAAGATAAAATTAAAACTTTTAATGGATTTCTTGTTAAAAAAAACCTAAGCAAAATCAAAAAAAATGCTGATTTAATTTTAGCATCAAATGTTTTTGCACACTCAGATGAGTTGAAAGAAATGGCTGAATGTATGCTAAAATTATTAAAAAAAGATGGAACAATCATAATAGAAATACAGTATTTACTTAATACTTTAAAAGATTTAACTTTTGATAACATTTATCACGAACATTATAATTATTGGTCATTAACCTCTTTGACTACTTTTTTTAAACAATTTGAAGCGATCATATACAAAGTAGAAAAGATCAATACTCACGGAGGTTCTTTAAGAATATTTATTAAGAAAAAGAAGAAAACTAAAATTGATAAAAGCGTAACCAACCTTTTAAAAGAAGAGGAAAAATTTGGAATTAAAAGATTTGAAACTTATACAAAATTTGCAAATAAGGTTTATGAGATAAGAAGTAAAGTTAGGGAAAATGTTGCAAAGATTAAATCTCAAAATAAAAAAATTATCGGTTATGGTTCCCCAGCCAAAGCAACTACAGCATTAAATTTCTATGGCATTTCAAACGAAATAGATTTCATTATTGAAGATAATAAACTTAAACAGGGAAGATTCTTGCCAGGAATGAGAATACCAATAGTTTCAAAAAAAGAAATAAAGAAAAAAGCTGACTGTTTATTAGTCTTAGCATGGAATTTTTATGATGAAATTAAGAAAAAAAATTCTCATTTAGCAGATAAATTTATAAGTATAAAAGATTTGGAAATTTAAATTTGAATTCTTACAGTAAAAAAAATTTAATAATCTTATTTTATTTCTTTGTTGTTTTAGTAATTGGTATTTTTATTTTTAAAGATTATGGCATTTCAATTGATGAAGACAATAGAAGAATTAATGGTTTTGTATCTTTAAAATATATTTTTGAAATATTTTTTCCTAATAGCGTATCGAAAATTTCAGAGTTTATCGATGTACCAGATATGCACAGTTGGAAGGCACAAAGTGGAGTAATTTTTGATTTACCTGTGGCTTTTATAGAATATTTTTTCAAGATAGAAGATGTAAGAAATATTTATTTGACGAGACATTTAATTAATTTTTTAGTTTTTTTTATATCTGTTTACTTTTTTTTCCTTTTAATAAAAAAAAGATATAATTCATGGATTTTTGGTATTTTAGGAGCAACTTTTCTTTTAGCTAGTCCTAGAATTTTTTCAAATAGTTTTTTTAACAACAAAGATATTATTTTTATGTCATTATTTTTGATAAGTCTTTATTTGGGTATAATTTTTTTAGAAAAGCCAAATTTAAAAAATTCTATTTTATTTTCTCTTCTTTCTGCTTTGTCGTTCGATGTAAGAATTATGGGAGCAATTTTACCTGTTTTGATACTTTTTTTTTATATAATAAAAATTTTAAGAAATAAAAATTTTGATAAAAATTCTACACTTCCTTTAATTTCTTTTTTAATTCTAACTCCCATTTTTGTAGTTGCTTTTTGGCCATATTTGTGGACAGAAACACTAGATGGTTTTTTAAATTTATTTAAAAACCTTAGCAATAAAGAAATGTTCGTTTACAATTTTTATTTTGGTGAACACGTCAGTGCTCAAAATTTGCCCTGGCACTATTCAATTGTTTGGCTTTTTATTACAACTCCTATTTTTTATTTAGCCTTTTTTAGTTTTGGTTTTTTTATAATTTCAATTAGATTTATTAAAAGACTTATTAAAATTGAAAAAAATGATTCATACATTGATCTTTGGAGAGGAGATAAGGAATTACAAGATTTAATTTTCCTAGCAATTTTTGTAATTCCTATTTTCATAGTCATTGATCAGAATGTTGTTTTATATGATGGTTGGAGGCATCTATACTTCATATACCCAAGTTTTTTAATGATTGCGCTTTTTGGTTTAAATATACTAAAAATTAATTTTCTTAAAAAGAAAGTTAAATGGTTTTATATTTTTTCTTTTATTACAATTTTACCCAACATTTTTTGGATGTATAAAAATCATCCACATCAAAATGTTTATTTTAACTTTATGGCAGGAAAAGAATTTAACAAAAAATTTGATATGGATTATTGGGGGTTAAGTAATAAAACAGCTTTAGAATATATCGTCGCTAATGAAAGAGGTGTTGTTAAAATTAGCAAAGTAGGAACCTCGGATCTTTATGCAGTTTTAAATATTCTAGAAAAAGAAACAGTTCAAAAAATTTCAATAGTGAAGGATATAGATGATGCAGATTATATAATAAACAGTAAGAGAGATTGGACTGGTAGAACGAAAATAAATGACTACAAAACACCAGTGAATTTTAAACTTTTTCATCAAATAAAAGTTGATGGTGTGTCAATAAATACAATATATAAAAAAGTAGAGAATTTTTGAAAAAAAATAGTATAAGATGTAATTATATTTGTTAATCAATATTCATGAAAATATTTATTTATAAAACTTTAATTGTGATGTTATTTGTTTATCTTGTTTTTGAATTTACTATCGGTAAACGTTTAGATAAATTCGAAAGACAGATTGAGATTTTACAAAGTAAAGAAGAAAGAAATAGAACAATAGATAAAATCAGAAAAGAAATTAAAAGTGCAAATAGTAGAGAATATATATTATTAGAAGAAGATAGAATCTTAATTTCAGATTTTTTTAAAAAGTTGAGAAAAGAATTATCTTTAGAGTAAGTAATTTAAAATTAGTCTAATTATGGAATTAAAAGATTATAAAAAAACCATCGGTATTTTCTATTTAATAATATTATTTTTTGCTATTTTTTTGATTTATTATAATCAATGGAGTTATTATTTTTCTCCAGAATATTTATTTAACAACAAAGAAAATTTATTAGATTTAAAAAATAAATATTTATTACAAATCTCGGTAATTTTTTTCTTTTTTACTATTATTTGGACTTTATTTTTAGGTTTTAGTTTTCCATTATTTATTTTAACAGGATTTTTTTTTAATGTTATATATGGAACGTTTTTGTTGTTGATAGGCAAAACAATTGGCTCAACTATACTTTATATAATAGCTAATATATATTTTAAAAAAAGTGTCCAAAATTATTTTGACCAAAAACATCTAATATTTAAAAAAGCAATTAAAAATATTAAAAAAAATGAGTTAAGTTTACTAATTTTGACAAGATTTATTCCTGCTCCTGTTCAAGTTTCAGATCTAGCTCCAGTTTTAATTAATGCTAAAGTTTCTAATTATATAATTGCTAAATTTTTTGGATCTTTAGTACCCCACTTAATCATCATTAATATGATAAGAAATTTTTTTGAATTTTATCAGGAAAATGACAGTTTAAATATAAATTTATTTCAATCTAAAGAATTTTTAATTGCAATAACTATTTTTATTTTATTTTTAATTGTTGGAAGAATTATTAAGAAAAAATATTTAACAAATATAAACTAATATTTTAATGAAAATATCAATCACAATTCCATTTCACAACGAAGAGAAAAATTTAGAAATTTTGTTGCCCAAACTCTTTAAAAATCTTCTTTTGCTTAAAAAGGAAAATTTTGAAATAATTTTAGTTGATGATCTTTCTACAGACAGAAGTTATCAAATTTGTAATAATTTTATAAGAAAAAATAAAAAAATAAAATGTAAACTTCTTAAACTTAAAAAAAAAGGTGGACAAACAGGTGCCTTAAAGAAAGCTTTTTCTGTTGCTAGAGGAAATTTTATAATAACTATGGATGCGGATTTGCAAGATCGTCCAAAAGATATTAGTAAATTTGTTAAAAAAATCAGAAGTGGATACGATGTGGTTTTAGGATTTAGAATGAAAAGAAAATCTTCATACATATTAAAATTTTCTATAATTATATATGACTTTCTTTTATCTTTATTTATTAATGCTAAATTAAAATCCTTCAGAGCTCAGTACGCTGCATTCAGGAGAAGCTATTTGATAGGAATACCAAAATATAAAAATGATCATAGATATTTATGTCCTATAGCAATTCATAGAGGTGCAAGTAAATTGACCGAGGTTCTTTTGGAGCATAAAAAAAGAAAATATGGACATTCAAAATATCAACAACTTCCAAAAATTGTCTTTGGATTTTTTGAAGTTATACTTTTTTTAATAAGATTAAAACTAGGTCTTTATCGGTTAAATAAAACAAGATAAATTTTATAAAAATTAAATATCATCTGAGTACCAATTATTTCCTATATTCATTTTTTTTCTAACAGATCTATCTTTAACTGGTCCATAATCAAATGATATTCCAAAATTTTTGTCTTTTTCAGCTTGATTAACCAAAACAGTTAAAACGTGATCAAAAGAGTCCATAAATCTTGAGTCATCTTCTTCAAAACTGAGTGGAATTTTTTTATTTAAGAATTCCTGTATTACTTCCTTCAAGCTTTTTTTCTCACTTATTCTACCTATAATCATTTTTTTGTTTCCATCTCTATTCAAGAAACCAGCTTCTCTAAACAAAAAGACATCCCCATAAAGATCAATAGCTACAGATAGTTGAGTAAAACCAAAGTTTCTCATTTCGTTTCCTGATACTTTTATCAATTGTTTGTCAAAGATCCCTTTGGATATAGATTCTATTGAATAACCAAAATCAACGTGAACATCTGGGCAAATCTCATTTTTCTTTTTTTTAAATTTATTTATTATTTCAATTAATTCAGTTCTTAATTTATCATTCATTTTCGAATTTAATCTATATTTACGGTCTGTATCAAATTTTTCATCATTTCCTGTTACACTTTGATAATCATCTCTTAGTGTTATAAAATCTACTCCTCTTCCATTTTGAACATTTTTGTTAATATCTTGTACTAGATCTAACATAATGTTTAATTGATTTACGTTTTCAGGAATGATTATAAAGTTAAAACCAAATTTTAATTTTGGATTATTAATGTTTCTTAATTTTAAAAAATTAATTGTGTTATTTTTTACTATTTCAAAACTTTTTCTGACTCTTGATATAAAATAATAGCTATCTTCATCTACTCCGTATAGAGAAATTCTAAGCGAATCTAACTTCCATATGCCTGGATTTTTTTTAATATAATTTTCCGTCAAAGAATATCCATTTGTAATTAAAGGTATTTTAATATTATTATCGTAAGCAGACGCTATTATCTCTCCAAGCTTAGGATTTGTGAGAGGTTCTAAACCACCCGAAATAGAAAATGCTGTATCGTGTTTTTTTTCAGAAAAAAGTTTTTTATAAGATTTTAGTGAGTCGTCTACAATTGATAAGGGATACTTTTCTGATTGTTTTCTTCCACAAAAACCACAGTAAAACATACATGATACACCGGGAAATATTGCTATTCTTTGTGGAAATGAATAACTATTTTCCAAAACTTTATCAGTTGTTTTACCGAAAGGAATTATTGTATTCCAATATTTGTTTCCAACACCTTTTTTTAAAATAATATTCTGGAATAATTCAGAATTTCTAATTATAGAATTTAACTTTATAAGATCTTCTTTTTTAATGTCTAATTTTTTACACATCTCAGCCTGCAGAGTCCAAGGTTTTTTAGAAAACTCGTGGATAATATGCAAACACTTCCCAAAGTTAGAATTATTACCTGTAAATATTTTATCTACAATTTTAATTTTATTTAGTGTACTAAGATATTCTCTATTTAGTTCATCATTTAAACTTTTATCTAAGTCTAAGCTAAAATCATTCATTAACCATTTATTTAATGATTCATTCATATACCAAATTTATTTTTAAACTTATCAATTAAAAAATTAGCAAACAAAGCTGCATTTTTGTTTCTGTTAAAGTTAACTTTTTTATAAATTACTTTGTTTATCATATCAAACAAAGGATTTTTATCAAATGAGCGAAAGTCAATTTTATTAATTTTATGAATTTTTTTGTTTGAATTAACATCATAAGTAAAATTAAATAAAGAATTTTTAAAATAAATTTCAAAGTTTAATAAATATTTTTTTTCATTTAAAATGATTTTAATAATTTTTTTATTTTTTAGAAAATCGAATAGTAGATAAAAGTCATGGTAAGCCAATCTGAAGAAAAGCGAGTCAGTATTTTTTATATCTCTTTTTTTTCTAATAATAGTATTTTTTTTGTAAATAGAAATATTTTTATATTTATAGTTTTCTATATCATCAACATAAAGTTTAACTTTATTTTTTTCAGCAATCTTAAATAAGATTTTAGATTTTTTTAATGATGTAGTAAGAGGTTTTTCACAAAAAACATTTTTTTTCTTTTCTAAAAAAAATTTAACTATTTTAAAATGTGTTTCATTAGTTGTTAATACAAATACCCAATCAACATTTAAACTTTGCGATTTATAACTATTTTTACTATTACAAACAAATTTTATAATCGCGATTCTTTTTAATATATCAATTACTTTTTTCCCCCATTTACCACAGCCTATTATTCCAACACTTTTTTTATTTTTAATCATTACTTATTAGTCCATCCACATGTTTTGCAACACTAACGCATGTATTCCATTTTCCAGAAAAAATCGTAATAAATTTTTTGTTTATTTTTTTTATTAAATTTAATCTTTCATCTGTTTTTTCTTTATTAACTTCGACGGCTCTTGTTACAAAAAAAGATCCAATATATTTAGCTTTATTAAGAAAAGGTAAATATTTTGATCCATGGGCGATAAAATTACGAAATTCTGATATTTTTTTATTTTTAACAATTCCAGTGTTTAAAAATTTTTTTCTCTTATTGTTAAAATTAGGGTAGAGACCTATTTTTTTTTCAATTTTAGAATATTTTACGTCACTTATTAAGTGGTATTTTGTTCCTAAATATGGATCGAGGCAAACAAATTTACCATCTATAATCATATAACTTTTATTTTTGTAATATTTAGGTAATTTTATTATAATTTTTTCTACTAATTCGTACTTGAATTTTTTTAATGGTTTAATGCCTAAACTATTTAATACTATGTTGTTTTGGTCATAAACTGATACAATTATTTTTTCATAATTATTTATTAGGTCTTTTTTGAATGTAGTATTTAGATATAAGTTAACATTACTTTTTTTTAATTTTTTTAATATTTTTTTTTTAATTTTAAAATAATTTAAATTCTTTTCATTACATATTATGACTCCTTTTATAATTTTTCCAAAATCTTTACATTTTACTTTTTTAAATTTCAATTTATTTTTTTTAAGAAAATTTAAATATTTTTTATACGATGTTTTTGAGCCAACTGTCGAGACTCCATAGAAGTTTTTTGTTTTACCGAAAATGTCAAATCCATAAAATTTTGTAAATTCATCTTTTAATTCGTTTACTTCTTTTAAAGTTTTAAGAGATCTAGGATAGTGATACCCTAAATGAAATCTCATTTGATTTGCTCTAGATGCTCCGCAAAGTATAGTTTTTTCCTTCTCGTATAAATCTACATCATATTTTTTTGATAAGATTAAACTAGAACTAACTCCAAAAAATCCTGATCCTATTACTGCAATTTTTTTTTTCATATTTATATCAATTTTTTCATTCTTTAAAAAATTTAATTATTTTCTTTATAGTAATATATTGCTTTGTTGAAAGATTGAAAAATTCCACTTTTGAATTGTTTTTCACAACATACTGGAACAGACCAACCAAAACCATAAAACATAATAAAAAATAAAAACAATGCTTTTGTTAAAAAGTTATCTTTTAGGGTAGAATTTGTCTGCTTAATATACAAAATATTATTTTTTACACAAAAAATTATTATAACAAGAGAGCACATGTAGGATATGTAAAGATATCTACCCCAATCTGCTGCTATATAATAAATAGGAAATGATAAAACCAAAGGAAAAATTAAGAAAAATATAGGATTTATTTTTTGATTTAATATATTCACAAGTATTTTTGATTTTCCATATAAAATTGATAATGGTAAGAAACCAGCTATTAATCCCACTCCGTAGATAATAAAATATGATGGATATACCGATAGCCCCCCATATACCAGTTTGCTTTTTTGAGAGATATTTTCATTCATTGCAAATTTTAATGCAGATATTTGTCCAGAAGTTTCACATAAAGAACTTGTGTATGATTTAATAGAATTACATATATCCAGAACATGTTGTTCGGAACCGTGGAATAGGTAGACCAGTATAGCTAGCAGGAAAGTAGTAATTGTAATGGGTAAAAAATTAATAAATAAGTCTTTAAAATCTTTAAATTTGTAAAAGATAAAGTATGGTATTATTAAGTAAGGTAAAAAAAAGATAAGACCTTCATGAGAAAGCACAACAAATATAGCTAATAAAAGCATTACATAATTGGCTGTATTTCTTTTGATCCTTGGAATTAAATAACAAAAAATTGATATAAAACATAAAAGTATTATTTCTTTATGACCAGTTCCTTTACTATTCAAAACAGGAAAAAAGAAACCAATAGGAGAAAACAATGCAAATATGTAGATCTTATTTATTTCAATTTTTTTAACTAGATTGAAAAATGTCAAATAAAATAAAAAATACAAACAGCAAACCGAAATAAAAACTATCCACCCCAAGTGAATATTTAATATTTCATGTAATTGAAAAAAAAGTTCTCCAGGCAAACCTCTACGAACGAATCCACCTTGATAATTACTTAACCAAGGAAGGTATTGATGAGTAGTTTGATTTTGAAAAAATCTAAAAAAATTATTTACGATAATAATAAATGATAAAATGATTAAGAAAGAAATTGTATAATTTGTTTTAAAAAAATTTTTTAATGTCATTAAACTTTATTATAAATTATAAAAAATTTACTATATTACAGTCGAACATACCTTAATTTATTGATAAAACACTTTAAATTATTACTATTTGACTTTCAAATATGTTAATGATTTAAATCAAATTGTTATGAAAGTGATAGTATTTGGAGGAGATGGTTTTTGTGGCTGGCCAACTGCTTTAAAATTATCTTCAAGCAATCATGAGGTTATTATTGTAGATAACCTTTTGAGAAGAAAAATAGATGAAGAATTGAATGTGGGTTCCTTAACACCCATAAAATCAGCTACTGATAGAATAAAGAAATGGAAAACTGTTACTGGCAAGGAAATTAAATTTCACAATTTTGATATAGTTAAGGAACCAAAAAAAATTTTAGAACTTTTTCAATCTTACAAACCTGACGCGATAGTCCATTTTGCTGAACAACGCTCAGCGCCATATTCAATGATAAGTCCTTTGCACAAAAGTTTTACAATAAACAATAATTTAAATGGTACTAATAATATTTTAAGTGCAATAGTCGAGAGCAGAATGGATATCCATGTAATACATCTTGGTACAGCTGGCTATTATGGATACTCCAATATAGGTTTAAAAATACCAGAAGGATATCTAAGAGTAAAAGTCAACGTTGATGGAAAAGATAAAGAACTACAAATCTTATATCCTCCTAGTCCTGGCTCGATTTATCATCTTACAAAATGTCAAGATGCATTAATGTTTCAATTTTATAATAAAAATGACAATATCAGAATTACAGATCTTCATCAGGGTATAGTGTGGGGCACACAAACTAGCGAAACAGCATTACATGAAGACCTAGTAAACAGATTTGATTACGACGGTATTTTTGGAACCGTTTTAAATAGATTTATAGTACAGTCTCAAATTAATCATCCTATAACAATTTATGGAACTGGAGGTCAAACTCGGGCATTTATTCACGTTCAAAATACTGCTGATTGTGTAAAATTAGCACTCGAAAACCCCCCGTCGGCTGGAGAAAAGTATAGAGTGTTCAATCAAACAACAGAATGTCACAATATTAAAGTTTTGGCTAAAAAAATTAAAAAATTAACTAATACAGAAATTAGATTTTATAAAAATCAGAGAAAAGAGGCTAATGAAAATTCTTTAGATTTTATGAAAGAGGGATTAAAAAGGTTAGGTTTAAAACCGATATATTTAGACGATGGTTTAGTTATGGAGATTTTTGAAGTAGTAAATAAATACAAGGATAGAATTGATCCAAGTAAAATTATGTCAAAGTCATTGTGGTCTAAAGAAAAAGTTTTTGATAGCGTTGGTAAATCAGATACAAATAAAAATTCTGTAGACAAAGAAAAAAAGAGAAAATCAACACAAACATTATCTAGAAGCACGTGAATATTTTAATTACTGGTGGCGCCGGTTTTATTGGTTCTAATTTAGTAAATTTATTAAGCAAAAATAAGAAATATAAAATAATAATTATCGATAATTTTTCTAAAGGGTCTATTAATTATATTAAAAAATATAATGTTAAAGTTAAAAAAGGAGACATAAAAAATTATAAATTTTTAAAAAAATGCTTCAAAAAAATTGATTGTGTAATACATTTAGCTGGTAGCACGAGAGTTATTGATTCAATTAAAGACCCTATCAGTAACTTTAAAGAAAATTTAATCGGAACATTAAATTTGCTTTCACTTTCAAAAGAACGAAAAGTTAAAAATTTTATTTTTGCTTCATCAGGCGGAGCATTAATGGGAGAGAAAAAGAAAATTTCAAGCGAAAAAGCTCTTCCATCACCAACATCACCTTACGGGGCCAGCAAGTTAGCATGCGAGGCGTATTGTATGGCTTTTAGCAAAAGTTATAAATTAAATGTAAAATGTTTACGATTTTCAAATATTTATGGACCTTATTCATGGCATAAAGAAAGTATTGTAGCTGCATTTTTTAAAAATATTTTAAATAACAAAACAACAACTATTTATGGTGATGGTACTCAATCGAGAGATTTCATTTACGTAGGTGATATATGCTTCGCTATCATGAAAATGATTAATTCTAAATTTAACGGAGTCATTAACATAGGATCTGGAAAAACTTACAACATAAAAAAATTAATAAAAGAAATTAAAAAAATAACTAAACTTAAAATAAAAATAAAGTACACAAAATTTAGAAAGGGAGAGATTAAAAATGCAAAAATGAACAATTCAAAAGCAATTTCTCTTATAAAATTTTATAATCATTATACATTCAGAGAAGGCTTAAAAAATACTTGGCATTGGTTTAATTCATATAAAAGTTCATGATAAAATTTGATATTAAAAAATCATATTCAAATTTTCATATTCTAGATTTAAAAAAATTTGTATTTTTTTTTAGTACTATTATTTTTGGATTCGGATTTAATTTTGTTTTAATATATTTCGCAAACTATTTTTTAGATACTATCTCTTTCGGTACATTTTATTTATCTTTGACAGTTCTAAATGTTGCTATTTTCGCATTTCAACCATTTAGTTTTATTGTTATTAGAAAATTATCTTTTGAAAATAAAATCGCAATACAAAACAAATTATCAAGATATTTTGTAAATTTAGTAATTTCATATTCGCTTTCAGTTTTGTTTTTTTCTATTATTTTTTTATTGGTCCTTTTTTCTTTGTACAATATTCAATCTGTTTACTTATATTTTTTTTTGATATTAGCGACCACCACTTACTTCTCTAGTGAAATATTAAGAAATATTTTAGAAGCAAAGAAAATGATTTATCAATTAAGTTTATATTTCTTTTTTTGGTGTTTATTAAAATTTTTATTAGCCGCTTTTTTAATATTTTATATCAAAACGACATTTTCGGGAATTATGGGCATATGGTTAGGTTCAATAATAATTTTTTGCTCTTTTTTTTATTATTTTACAAAAGAAATAGATTTAAAATTTAGCATTTCTTTTAAAGTTAAATACTTTCAATTAAAAGAAACGATTTATGTTACAATTTTTTATTTTTTAATTTTTCTTTTACTTAATCTAGATATTATACTTTGTTATTTTTTGTACACTAAACAAATACTGGGTATGTACTCGTCATCTTTGGTTATTGCAAAGGGAGTTCTAGTTTTTTTTAACCCTCTAATGAAAATTTTTATTCCTTTTTCTATGAGTGGGGAAAATAATTTATCTTTTTTGAAAAGCAAAAAAACTTACAACATCATCAAACTTTATTTAATCCTTTTATTTTTTATTGGTGTATTTTTAATAATTTTCACTGACTTTTATTTGAATAGTGAACTTAAATTTAAGAATACTGATAGTTATATTTTTAAGATGGCTCTAATATCGATTTTCCCTCTTTCAATATTTAGATTAATGGTAATGAAAGATTTTACAAAATTTAGAGAACATAGAATTATTTATATAGTAGTACCAATTATTGCTTATATAATTTATATAATAATGTCTAATTTAAGTATTTATGATTTTTCAAGATCATTTGTATTTTTATCTTTTTTTGTTTTATTGTATTATTTTGTAATTTCATTTTTATATAAATTTAAAAATTAAATAAATGTCTAATTTTTTGTTATCTATAATCTTACCTGTAAAAAATGAAAGTGATATTATTGAACAGTCAATAACTTCCTTTCACAAAGAAATAAAAGAAAAGCTAAATTCAACGGAGTTTGAATTTGTAATTGTTTTAAATGGATGTACTGATAATTCTGAAATAAAAATAAATAATCTTAAAGAACAATTTAATATTAATGTAGTTAAACTTAGAAAATCAAATTATGGTTTAGCATTAAAAACAGGTATATTAAATTCTTCTTCAAATTATATTTTAATACTAAATGCAGATATAGTTTGGGACAAAAAATTCTTTAACTGGGCGTGGGAAAATAAAAATAGATATGCAATTATACTTGGTTCGAAAAGAGCTGACCCAACACTAAATTTCCAACCATCTTATAGAAAATTATTAAGCAAAGGATTAAATTCTATTTTAAATGTTTTGTTTGATTCAGTTGTTATGGATACTCATGGAATTAAATTGATTGATATAAAAAAAACCTCTGAAATAATAAAAAATTCTCAAATGACAAGAGGCCAGTTCGATACTGAGTTTACTTTGAAATCGCTTAAAGCAGGATTGGATATCGTAGAGGTTCCAGTAATTTATAAAGAAAGTAGAAAACCAAGAAATTTGATGATTACAAAAATTGTGCAAAATATTTTTGATTTATTTTTTCTATATAGAATAATGAAAAAGATAAAATATTCGTCTAATATAAGATATAGGAGACTATCTAGAGAAGATATATAATACTTTCCAATCAAAATTTGATTTCACTTTCTCCTTTTCTTATTGTAAAACCTTAATAAATTTTGTTTGGGCGGTTAGCTCAGTTGGTAGAGCATCTCGTTTACACCG
>CEUZ01292200.1_pt1 | contig 19078 bp, 22 predicted proteins | sample 361511 | NCBI WGS metagenome assembly CEUZ01 (sample SAMEA2622822, study PRJEB7988) | marine metagenome | biome: marine biome (ENVO:00000447); feature: surface water layer (ENVO:00002042); material: "saline water (ENVO:00002010), including plankton (ENVO:xxxxxxxx)" | depth 5 m
ACCACTGGTTATGAATTGGTAATGTTCTGCTCCCGTATGGTAATGCTCAGGGCAGGAGGTTTCTCTAGGATATATAATTAATTCTCCTTTGACGCTGTCTGACCCCGCCAGCACATCTGATAAAAGATAGACTCTTTTGCGATCGTCATGCTCAGATTGTAAGATAGGCTCATTACCCCAATTTATAATTCTTAGATCACTCTCAAATTTATCATTTGCATTATTTTCATGGATTTTATAATTAGGTATTCTTGTCACAATAAAAGTGGAATTTTTAGAAGAATCCAAGCTAATATTTTGAGATCCTTTGATAAAAATAATTTTACTTTCATCAACTCTTCTACCTGGAATATATGTATTAGGATAGTAGGTATCTAACCGGCCTGATATTACTTGTATCCAAGTTATATCATTTTCATTATTATTAAAATCTAGTGAAGATTTTTGGGACATTTCATAGTAATCTATGATAATTCTATCATCATCCAAAGACCCAGGATTCAGAATATTTTTACATTTTATTCCATCTTTAATATCTACAAAATCAATATCTGAGAATTTCTTTATAATTGGCATATATCTTATCCTATTTACAATTAACGATAATTGAGGATATAATTTTTTTAGATATCAGTAAACCTAATTAAATAAAAATGCTTTGGGAAACTATGCTAATATAAAAAATATTATTAAATTCCAATTAAAACTAATTGGAAAATTGCTGCTAATTGAAGAATGACAACCGAATTAAAATATACACTTATTTTCTACCTACTATTTTTTCTTTCTGGATTGATTTTGCACAGAATAAATTCCAGAAATGATATGGAAAAACCAAAATCGTACATGTTAAACAAGATAGCTTCAATATCAGGGGTAATTTTAATTATTTCATTTGCCTGTGCAATCACAATGACTGTAATAACCATAACTAAATTTTTTAATTAACTATGTTAAATGACTTTATGTCTTAAATTAAAATTCGGAGAATGATATGCATAAAAATAAACTATTTGTAAAGGGCGGTTGTCCATTTTCATATAAATTTATTATATTTCTAAATGAAATTGGTCATTTGGATGATTTTGAAATAAATGTTGCCCATGCTGATGAAGAATCCTATGAACAGATTACAATGTATATATTGGATAAGTCAGGCCAGAAAGCTAGTTTTCCGACCGTTGAAACAGAAGATGGTATATTTATGTCGGGCTCCGATGAATTGATTGATAAGTATGCGGGAATATATAATAAGCCGAGAAATAATATAGATATGCTTAAATATTGGGAAGCTAATATGATGCCAAGAATGAGGAATATAATGAAACAATTAAGAGAAGCTAATGAAAAGGTAGCTAGCTTAAGTTGAAGAAACCATTGTAGGTGATTTTTTGAATCTAAATCAAAATATAGATATTTATTGTGAACGATTGACCCCGGGTATTTTAGCAGAGCCAGTAAATTTCATTACAAACATTGCTTTTTTTCTCTCGTTCATATTTTTGTTGAAGCAATATAAAAGTAGAACATTTAATGATAATGCTACAGACAAATATTCTTTAATATTGTTATGCCTGGTATTATTGATGGGAGTTGGAAGTTTCATATTTCATCTATATGGAACAGTTTGGGCGGCAATCGCTGATACAACTCCTATCATGGTTTTTATTATTCTATATCTATATTTATCAATCCGGTTTTATCTGGGTCAAAGAAGAATAATTGCCATTCTTGCTGTGGTAGCTTTTCTATTTTTAAATTCTCTCCTTAGTTATATTGGCATAGAAGAAATATCCTCTTACCTAATGGCTTTATTTTCTATGTTTGTAATCTCTATTCTAGCATATGTGAGGGAAGAGTATGATATTTCTATAGGATTATTAATATCATCACTTATTTTTATTATATCACTCTCATTTAGGCAGATTGACGCACTATCTTGTTCGTATCTGACTATTGGCACACATTGGGTATGGCATATTTTGAATGCAATTCTATTATATGTTTTAGTAATACTTTTTATGGATAAGAAATTACGATGAGCTTTATTCTTGTTTATACTACGTGTTCATCAGAGGATGAAGCTGCGTTGATAGCAGATAATTTATTAAGAGAAGGCCTGGTAGCCTGTGCAAATATAATTCCATCCATGGTATCGCTTTATAGATGGGAGGATAAAATAGTTCAAGACCGAGAGTGCATAGTTTTATTAAAAACGATTGAAAAGAATTTTAATAGTATAGAAAAAATTATTATAGAGCTTCACTCTTTCGATAGGCCTTGTATAATTTGTATACCAATATCTGAAATTAACAATGAATTTGGAAAGTGGATAAAAGATCTCACAGAGGGCATTGGGTCATAGTATATAAAATTCTTATTCAGGGGGGCATATGAAGAGAAGTTTATTTTTGAGTGTTAAGGAGCATAGGTTTTTCCAGACTTTTGTGATATTTGCGATTATATTGTCTGCTCTTTTAGTTGGGGCATCGACATACAATATTCCGCCGAAGATACTTTTCATACTGCATCTGCTAGATACCTTAATAACGCTTTTTTTTGTAATAGAGATCTCGGTAAGATTTTTTGCAGAAGAAAAAAAATTACAATTCTTTAAAGATGGCTGGAATATTTTTGATACCATTATCGTTCTTGTCTCGGTCATACCGTTAGGACCAAACTCTTCCATTTTGGTATTGCGTCTGCTCAGGATATTTAGAGTTTTACGGCTAATATCAGCCATACCTGAATTAAAAGAATTAATAGAAGCGCTTTTAAAATCAATAAAAAGGGTATTTTATGTATCTCTTCTTTTATTTATAATTATCTACGTTTACGCATCTTTTGGAAGTATTTTATTCGCTCAATCTGATCCATCCAGATGGGGTGATCTTGGTATCTCTATGATTACACTTGTTCAGGTTTTGACTCTCTCAAGTTGGGAAAATGTAATGCTTCCAATGCAAGAATTACATTGGTGGGCTTGGATTTATTTCTATAGCTTTGTTGCAATTGGATCCATTACGATATTAAATCTAATCATAGCCGTACTTGTTGATGTGATAACAAATAAAAAATAAATTTATTTAACGATAGAGTCTTTCTAAGTCTTTTTTATATTTATCAATAACTTTAAATCTTCTTACCTTCATCGAGGGGGTCATCATTTCATTCTCAATAGTAAATTCCTCATCGATAATGATATAGTTCTTTACTTTTTCAATTGCTGAAAGTTGTATATTTACGAGCTCAATGGATTTATCAATAATTAATTTAGCTCGATCTTTGTTTTTAATGATATCTAAATCGGGGACAATAATAGCAACTAAATATTTTTCACCATCACCAAAGACCATTGCTTGAGAGATTCCTGCTTCCATAATGAGCAGAGATTCAATTTTTGTTGGTGATATATTATCTCCTCCAGAATTAACAATGATATCCTTCATACGGTCTGTGATAATTAGATATTGATCTTTATCAAAAATACCAATATCACCGGTTTTAAGCCAATCACCATCAAAAGCCGCATTTGTGGCATCTGGGTCTCTGAAATATCCATTCATGATATTCTCTCCAATGACAAGAATTTCTCCCTCATCAGAGATTTTAACTTTTGTATTTGGCAACAGTGGGCCGACAGTATTGATTTTATTGTTACCTGGATAATTTACAGAAATAACAGGCCCACTCTCAGTCTGTCCATACCCCTGATAAATTGGTATTCCAAGTGAATATAAAGATATGCCCACATCAAAGTTAAGTGCAGCCCCTCCTGAAATTAAACCAACTAATCTACCCCCAAATCTTTTTCTGATTTTCTTTCTTACAAGAAGTGATAGAATTTTGTTATAAATGGAACTTCTTAGAGATAATTTACCACTCTCATATAAATTTTTTCCCAAAGTAATCGTATCATTAAATAACTTTTGTTTTAATTTATTTTCTTTACTCATTTGTATAGTAATCTTTTGAAGAAGATTTTCATAAAATCTTGGAACAGCAGACATTAGATGAGGCCTTACCTCACTGAGGTTTTGTAGAAGTTTATCAATACCTTCGGCATAGTAAATTTGATTACCAGAATATAAATTATAAAATTGTAAAGTATGCTCGTATGAGTGAGATAAAGGAAGCCACGATAGAAAAAATACATCCTCAATATGGTTCAATGCAGGTCCAAGTATTTTAAATGCTCCTTCACAGTTATGAAGAATTGAACCATGACTAAGCATTACGCCTTTTGGGAAACCAGAAGTTCCCGAGGTGTATATTATACATGCAACATCACCTCTTTTTTTTATTTTAGCTTGTAAATCTGTGAGGTAAGAGTCATTATCGATATGCTCATTTTGTATTTCATTCCATTTATGAAGTTTAATATAGTTGGATTTTTTAGGTATAAAATCATCTATAATTATGACATTTATTGTTTTCTTTAATTTATTAATGGCGGACTCAATCTTTGAATATAAACTTTCTGAGGATACAATTATTACCTTCGCCTCGGAATGTTTGATTATGTATTCATAATCTTGTGGGGTTATTGATGTGTATGCTGGAACTGATATTCCATCAGCTGCCATGATGGCCAGATCACTAATCTGCCATTCAGGTCTATTTTCTGATATAAGAACTACTCTTGCACTATCTTTTACATCAATTTTATTAAGGAATTTAGCAAGTTTGTTGACTGCAAGGTATGTATCTTCCCAGCTTATAGATTGGTATTTGGAGTCTTTTTTTGACCAAAGATATGGCTCATTCGCCAATTTTTTTACTTGAGCGCAAAAAATAGATAAAAGGTTTTCATATCTTTGGTCAGAATTAATCATGAGATAATTATCATTTTATTAATCAAAATTTGGTGGAGCCAGGGGGGCTCGAACCCCCGACCTCTTCGCTGCCAGCGAAGCGCTCTCCCAGCTGAGCTATGGCCCCATAAGATCAACATATCATAATTGAGATTTATTGAAAAGCTGATCTAAGTTAACACATTTATACTTTGGTTAGTATTATTGAATAGAAGCCTCATATAGCTCAAGCCACCAATCTTGAAGAGGAGCTAACCCATTCTTAATCATTGACAATAATTGGGTATCGGTAATTTTTTGGATTGGGGTGTTTCATATTTTGCATATTTTCCATTTGAATAACGTCTGCAATCTCTGGCGCAATGATTTTCAACTATTGTTTTCTGAAGATTAATGCTGTTACCATTAGCATTCATAAAGCAAGTACCTACAAATCTATCATATGTTTTCTCTCCAGTTAGCAAACAAACAATTAGGTCTGATTGTTTAATTATATTTTCAACTTTATCTTTACAATTTTGGTATGTCTTATGTCCTCTTTCTGCTGCTGAAATACCACTCAATCTAATTTTTGTATTGCAAACTTTTATAGTATCTGCGTCAATTACACTTACATTATTTGGAGCGCAGGCAATTTGATTTGCTAATAAACTTTTTTGAAATAGCATTATAGTAATAATTAAAGTAACAAAAAATTTACACATATTCTTAAAAACTTTATTGGTTTATAAAAGTAGATATAATATATCAGATAAAATTTAATTTATATTAAAATGATAAAAACAGAACGTACAAAAGTCATAATAGAATCATTGGATAAGTTCTATCCAGATCCACCAATACCTCTTAATCATAAAAATATATATGAACTTTTAATAGCAGTTCTTTTAAGCGCGCAATGCACAGACATAAAGGTTAACCAAGTAACCCCCAACCTTTTTAAATTAGCCAATAATCCGTTTGATATGAGTAAGATTGAATTAGAAGCTATATATAATATAATTCGTCCATGTGGCTTAGCACCACAGAAATCAAATGCGATAAAGAGCTTGTCAGAAATTTTAATCAGAGACTATAAGGGCAAAGTTCCAAAAACATATCAACAGCTAGAAAGCCTACCTGGTGTTGGGCATAAAACTGCATCAGTTGTGATGTCCCAAGGACATGGATTTCCGGCTTTTCCAGTAGACACTCATATTCATCGATTAGCACAACGTTGGGGTCTAACAAATGGAAAAAATGTTATGCAAACAGAAAGAGATTTGAAAAAAATATTTCCTGAAAATCTATGGAATAAACTTCATCTTCAAATAATTTTTTATGGTCGCGAATATTGTCAAGCTAGGTCTTGTTTCGGAATTGAATGTGAGATTTGCACGAAATGCTATCCAAAAAGAAAGACACCTATTAAAATAAAAAAACCTTAGCTATTAAAGATTTAATAAGTAATCTATTTTAGCCATAGGATCGTTTAGTAAGTGTAAGTAATTTAATAAAAAGGATCAAATAATAATGCGCGTACTAGCCAGTTCACTATTCATTCTATTTTGCAGTTGTATTTCTCTAAATGCTCAGACATATGATATTGAGATGCTGAACAAAAGAGATGATGGAGAGAGGATGGTTTTTTCTCAGGATATTCTGTATGTTACTTCCGGTGATACTGTTAATTGGCTGCCAACATCTCCTGGGCATAATGTAGAATTTATCGCTGCCCCAGATATTGCTGAGTTGCCGAAAAAACCCTCTAAAGTCAATAAAGAGTATTCATACACTTTTACTGAACCAGGCATTTATTTTTATCAATGCTCTCCCCATAAGAGTATGGGAATGATAGCTTTTGTTGTTGTTGATAAAGATATCAGTAACATCGAGGATATTAAGTCAACAAGGGTATTTGGTAAGAGCAAAAAAAAACTCGAAGAGCTTTTATCTTATCTATGATATGTTAATTTTATATATAAATCATTCTAATATATACAACTTTTGGTTCTAATATGAAATCTGTCGCAATAATCGGAGCTGGCATTTCTGGCCTATCTCTTGCAAATAAAATTAACAACATATCAAACGTGACAGTCTTTGAAAAATCTCGAGGTTTAGGCGGTAGAGTTGCGACCAGAAGGGTAGGAAACTTCAGCTTTGATCATGGAGCTCAGTTTTTTAAGGCAAAAAGTTCAGAATTTAATGAATATATAGAGCCAATGATTGAAAAGGGTATTATTGATATTTGGAAGGCACGTTTTATTGAAATTGATCATGGTAAAGTAACAAACAGCCGCATCTGGGGAGAAGAATCAGCAAATTATATCGGTATTCCATCAATGAGTGCAATTGGTAAGTTTATGTCGGAAGGTTTAAATATAAAGCTATCTGAGAAAATAGAGAAAATTCAAAGAAATAGCAAATGGGAGCTTTTTACAGCAGAAAATGAGACAAAAGGACAATATGATTGGATTATTTCTACGATACCTCCAAAACAAACTATAGAATTGATCCCAAATATAAAAAACATATATAGCAATATAGAAAGTCATAAGATGTTAGCTTGCTACTCTCTTATGCTAGGTTTTGATAAAGCAATAGATATAGACTTTGATGCCGCTCTCGTGAAGGGCAAAGATATAAGCTGGATTTCCGTCAACTCTTCAAAGCCTGGAAGAGGAGATCAATATACTATTTTAGCTCATTCAACAAATAAATGGGCTAGTGAAAATATTGAACGAGATAGAGATTGGGTCAAAGAATATTTATGCGGAGAACTATCAAAAATTATTGATAGAGATATTAGTAATGCAAGCTATATCGGCCTACAGGGATGGCGTTACGCGAATATTGGAAAGCAAAAAGGAGAGAACTTTTACATTAATAAAGAAGAAAATATAGCTCTTTGTGGTGATTGGTTTATTCAAGGTAGAATTGAGTCTGCTTATTTAAGCAGTTCCCGTTTAGCAAATAAATTAATACAAGAACTTGAATAATTATAGTTATGCATTATTCCAGTATTCTAACAATTTTGGAAAAGCATTTCGCCCATTTTCTTCTCTCTTAGCTGCAGTAATATCACCCCAGTCGTATATTGCTTTTTTATAGGCTGGTCTTGTATTAATCCTGTTATACCAATCATCAAGATGAGTCATCTCTTTCCATAAAGGCCTCATCATAAAAGACTCAAGTCGATGTAAATAAACAACAAAAGCTATATCAGAAAGTGAATAATTGGGACCAGAAAGCCATTGATTATCTTTCAAGTATTCGTTCATTTCTTTGAATAGGGATTTGAATTCTATGATAGCTTCTTCTAATAAAGGTGATTCAATTCCAAGTTCTATATTAACTTGGTCATTTTTTTTTCGTACTTTATCTTTCATCTCTTTATAATATTTTTTAACTTGATTTGGATCTTTCTTTTGTAGGATATGTCTATTCACTAGACAAACACCAATGGTTCTACTTGCAACATGTATTCCCTCATCTATTTTTCGGACCCAAAGTCTCATTCGAGCTATATCTTTTGGTGCAGTAGGTCTTAGGACTGGGTTCCCACCATATTTATCTTCTAGGTATTCTATAATTACAAGAGATTCTGGAACAGCAACGTCATCATCAATAATAACAGGTACCAAACCTTTCGGATTTAGCTCATAAAAGTTTTTTGGAAGTTGATCTATATCACCAAGAGCTGTATCAACAATCACACTTTTCCAAGGGATCTCTTTTTCTTCTAGGTATAAGCGAACTCTCTGGGCAGCGCTTGTTCTATCATAGTGAAATAATGTAAGCACAGGTTTACTAAATCTCCTCTAATTTTTTTTGTGGGGTATTGAGATTAATTGTTACATTTTTCCTTTGAGTAAAACTTTCAAGCATGCCTTCAAGAGAGAACTCTCTTCCTAAACCAGATTGTTTGTATCCTCCATATGAGTGGCCTGTTACTTGCGCCAAACCTTGATTAACTTGTATCCATCCTGACTCAATTAAATGCGCTGTTTTTATTCCTCTTGCTATATCTCTTGTCCAAACATAAGCCGCAAGACCATAATGGCTATCATTAGCCATTTTGATTACTTGATCTTCATCGTCCCACGGGATAGCAACCAAAACTGGTCCGAATATTTCTTCTTTAGCTAACCTCCATTGATTTGATTTATTTTTAAATATTGTGGGAATAGTAAAATAACCTTCTGAAAGAGGACCGGTTTGAGGTGGTAGTCCTCCACAAATTACTTCTGTATCTTTATTTTCTAGCCCATCAGAAATATAATCGCATACTTTTGTATATTGTTTATTATTAATTATCGATCCAATATCGGTTTTTTCATCTAATGGATTGCCAATCACGAGCTTATCCAATTTATTTTTAAGCTTATCTATGAAATCATCGTAGATCTTCTTATGCAAAAATAGTCTAGATCCAGCGGTACATGATTGACTTTGACGTGTGAAGCGCATTGCTGCAATTATCCCGTCAACTGTCCAATCTTCATTTACATCGGGATACACAATTGATGGACTTTTTCCACCTAATTCAAGAGATACAGGAAGGATTCTTTCAGCTGCAGCCTTCATTATAATTTTACCAACCGCAGTTGAACCAGTAAATGATAATTTGTTGATATCCGAATGATATGCAAGAGGTTCACCACATTCACTTCCTGTCCCCGTAACAAGATTAAAAGCCCCAGGGGGTAAATGTTTCTGACAAATTTCGGCTATTCTCATTATAGCCAAAGGCGCATCTTCGGCAGCTTTCATGACAATTGTATTTCCAGCGCAAAGGGCAGGCGCAATTTTAAGGGCACCCAACATTACAGGCGCATTCCAGGGGATGATTGCACCAACAACGCCAATAGGCTCCCTTCTTGTATAGCTCAATACATTTTCTCCTAGAGGCAGTGTCTCGCCCTTTAGCTCAGATGATAAACCCCCAAAATATCTAAAAATATCGACAACTAAATTTGTTTCTGGTCTTGCCTGAGTTCGTATTGCATTTCCTGTTTCTCTAGATATAATCTTCGCAATATCTTCAATTTTAGCTTCTATATCCTCAGCAATTTTTAATAATATTTTTCCTCTTTCCTTGGGAGCTACTTTAGACCATTGTATGAAAGCATCTTTAGATGATTTTATAGCTATATCTATATCTTCTTTCTGCCCACGTGGAACAGATGCAAATATTTCTTTGCTTGACGGGGATTCAATTTCAATATTCTGTCCATTAAGGCTATCTACAAATTGCCCATTAATTATCATTTTGTGGTGTTCAATATTTTGGTTCATTTCAAATAACCTTATAGTTTGATTACTAAATAACTTAACATATATGAATTATGTAAGGGTAGTAAAATTTTATTTGATCTGTATGCATTTATTATTTTTGCATGTCATCTTAGCTATCTCTTTATCATTAAATCCAAATATAATTCTTTCACCCTCCATTTTACCACTTATATAACTAATGTGGGATCTTTTTGTTCCATCCTCATTATAAAATCTCCATAAACCTTCTTTCTTACCATTAACATATTTCCCTTTATACCAAATGGTATTTGTTGAGTCCCATATACAAGTACTTTTGCCAGTATATGGAAGATTAGTATGTTTAAGGTAGAGGACATTAGATCTCATGACTCCATCCATATCATCGCATATTGTTTTTGTATTTAGAATAAAGTAAGCAATTATTATGATAATTAGCGAGAGGAGTATTTGATATTTATAAGTAATTAGCTTATTCAATATTCAATAACCTTATTATCTATATATAACCATAAATACCAGGTTGCGACTGTCCTATAGGGTTTCCACTTATTAGAAATTTTAATTATTTTCTCAATTCCATTATCACTCTTGATATCAGCTATATTGTATGACTTCTTCATTGCATTCAGAAGTCCAATATCTTTAATTGGAAAAATGTCAGGTTTCATCGCATAAAAAATAAGGAACATTTCTATTGTCCACATTCCAATACCTTTTATTTTAATAAGGTTATTTGTTATTTCTTCAATTGTTGCAGTTGTAAGAAATTTATTTGATGTAGCAGATGGATTGTTAATAAAGTAGCTTGCTATATTCCTTAAATATTCTACTTTTTGCCGGGATAAGCCAGTTGCTTTAAGATGTACAGGGTTAGCAAGTAGAATAGAATCGGGGGTTAAAGTATAATCTATTTGATCTAGAAGCCTTTTATGTATTGACTCTGCGGCTTTAACAGAAATTTGTTGGCCAATTATTGATTTTACAAGTGTGGAGAATGCGTCCCCTTTACTTTTAAGAATATTATTTTGATTTCCATTAATTATTTTTTTAAGTATTGGATCAATTTGACTCAGTTTATTTATCGCATTGTTCCAGTAGATGGGTTCCATTCATTTATTACCTACAGCTTACTCATCTTCAGATTTATTTTTGATAATTAAGTCAGGCTCTTCTATGTCATCTTCTTCAACGAGAAAATCATCATCATCAACCATTAATTCTTCACTTTCAATTTCTGGGATATCAATGCCAGTTTCATCAATCAGTTCTTCATCAGAATCCTCTGATGTCAAATCTTCATCGTCCATTATTATAGGATTATCTTCTTCTGCAATTATTCCATCGGTCAGTTTTTCGGACAGAGGTTCTAGATCATTATTTTCTTCAATCACTTCTTCATTTGGGGTCTCTTTTTGTATTTTTTTATCTTCTTCAATAAACTCTTTATTTTGTAAAGCATTTTCCAGAATTATAGCCAATCCACATTCTGGACAGGCAATATTTTCACGATTAAGATCATAAAACTTTATTCCACAATCTTTACAGGTATGTTTTCCACCTAATTCACTTTTAGCCACTATATATCCTTTTGATCAATTTAATTGTAATATTTAATATTATAATAAGTAGTAATATGATATCTATTTTAAATATACAATAATATCATGAAAATAAACAAAAAAATTTTTGGAGTAAAGATTATACCTTCAGATGGTCTGTCCGGGGTAGTTAATACGCCAAGCGATAAATCCATTTCACATCGGGCCATTATACTAGGTGCGCTTTGCATAGGAGAAACAAAAATCCATAATCTTCTAATGTCTGAAGATATATCTTGCACTATTGCTGCCGTTGAACAATTTGGTGCGAAAGTCCTATTAGATGATAATAGCAAAATTATTAAAATATATGGAATTGGTATTGGAGGTTTATTTCAACCAAAGAAAGAAATAGATTGTGGTAACTCAGGAACTTCAACAAGATTGCTGATGGGATTAATATCATCTATTGCTATTGAGGCCACATTTAAAGGCGATAAATCTCTGTCTCAAAGGCCTATGCAAAGAGTGCTTGAACCCCTCCAGTCAATTGGTATTGAAATAAAAGATGGCAATGGAATCAATCTGCCATTAAAGGTAAGGGGGTCTTCATATCCTTTACCTATAAAACATGAACTTTCTATAGCGTCGGCACAAGTAAAATCTGCTTTGATGTTTGCGGCGTTAAATATAAAGGGTAAATCAATTATAATTGAACCTGTAAAAACAAGAGATCATACTGAAAGATTATTTGAAATATTCGGCGCTAATATTAATCTTTATCATGATGAAAATGATAAAAAAGTAATTGAAATTATTGGTGAAAATAAATTAATGCCACAAGAAATAGATATTCCAGGCGATCCAAGTTCTGCTGCCTTCTTTATAGTTGCTGGGCTAGTGACTCCGGGCTCTTTTATAAAAATAAATAATGTAATGTTAAATCCTACAAGGTCTTTATATATTGATTATTTAATTCAAATGGGCGCAAATATTAAATTTGTGAATAAATTCAAGAAATGTGGTGAAGTAGTATGTGACTTAGAGGTTAAAACAAGTAAACTAAAAGGAATGTCTTTCCCTTCGGATGTCTCACCGTCCCTAATAGATGAATATCTAATATTGTCTGTTGCTGCTGCGTTTGCCGAAGGAGAAACCATCTTTTATGGTTTGTCTGAGTTAAGAGTTAAAGAAAGTGATAGGTTTGATGCAATTATAAATTTACTCACTATGTCAGGTGTAAAATGTAAATCAGATGGTGATGATCTTATTATATATGGAGAACGGCTTGTTAAGGGCGGAGGGAAAATTGAAAGCAACTTAGATCATAGAGTTGTAATGTCAGCCATGATTATGGGTATGGCAACAGAACAACCGATTATTATTGATAATTTAGAACCTATTTCAACGAGCTTCCCTGATTTTCTTAGGTTTTATAAAGAAATTGGTGGTAAATATCAAAAAAATTGAAACACAAATAGTAATTGCTATCGATGGGCCCGCCGGAAGTGGCAAGGGAACTATTGGAAGAATGCTTGCGGACTATTTTCATCTACCATATCTCGACTCTGGAAGGTTGTACCGTAAAATTGCTTTGGATGTCGTTCGGAATAAGATAGATCCACATGATAAAATAGAAGTTATCAAAAAGATAAAGAATATTGACTTTAATAATCCTCATGATGATGCAGAGAGGGGGCTTAATATATCACTGACCTCTTCAATTATATCACAATATGAAGAAGTGAGGAGTGAATTAGTTGAGTATCAAAGAAGCTTTGCATCAAATGGTGGTGTTGTTGATGGTCGGGATATTGGTACAATTATTTTTCCAAATGCAGATTTTAAATTTTTTATTACTGCATCTTTGGACGTAAGGACAAATAGAAGATTTATTCAATATCAATCAGATAATATTAAATTAGAAAAGAATATAATAAGGAAAGAACTTAAAGATAGAGATGAACGAGATATTAATCGAAAAATTGCTCCATTATTTTGCGCAAAAGATGCAATTAAAATTGATACTTCAACGATGAAAGTTGATGATGTATTTGACTTTATTGTAAAATACATACATAAAGGAATGAAATAAATACATGATTGGAGAATATTAGTATATGTCGAAAGAAAATTTAGATACATTGAATCCGAGTGTCGAGGACTTTGTAGCACTTCTTGACGAGAGCATGAGTAAAATAAACCTCGAAGAAGGGAAGGTTGTAAAAGGGAAAGTTTCTGCACTTGAAAATGATTTCGTTATTGTAGATGTAGGTCTAAAAACCGAAGGTAGAATCCCGGTAAGAGAATTCAAATCAGCATCCGGAATAGAAATACCTGAGCTTGGAGCCACTGTAGATGTATACTTAGATCGTGTTGAAAATGCTTATGGTGAGGCTGTTTTAAGCAGAGAAAAAGCTAGACGCCAAGAAAGCTGGGACAGATTAGAAAAACTCCATGCAGAAGGTGTAAAAGTAGAAGGGATTATCTTTGGCCGTGTAAAAGGGGGCTTTACCGTTGATCTTGATGGGGCAATTGCATTCCTTCCTGGAAGCCAAGTTGATATTAAACCAGTGCGTGATGTAACTGGCATGCTAAATGTTTCTCAGCCATTCCAGATTTTAAAAATGGATAAAAAAAGAGGGAATATTGTTGTATCGAGAAAAGCTATAATTGAAGAGTCAAAAGGGGAGATTAATCCAAACCTATCTGACAATCTTCAGGAAGGTAACTCTTTGGATGGTATTGTAAAGAATATAACAGACTACGGGGCTTTCATAGACTTAGGGGGAATGGACGGCTTACTGCACGTGACCGATATATCCTGGAAGAGAGTCACCCATCCAAGTGATCTCTTGAAAATTGGACAGCAAGTTAAAGTTCAAATAATAAAAATAAACCCAGAAACCAAAAGAGTAAGTCTTGGCATGAAGCAATTAGAGGTTGACCCATGGGAAAATATTGCGAACAAATACCCTGTAAATACTAAAATCAAGGGGAATGTAACAAATATAACGGATTATGGAGCATTTGTAGAAATTGAGCCTGGAATTGAGGGGCTTACCCATGTTTCCGAGATGAGTTGGACAAAGAAGAATGTTCATCCTGGTAAAATAGTTTCAAGTTCACAGGAAGTAGAAGTTGTTATTCTAGAAATTGACACTGAAAAAAGAAGAATATCACTAGGCATGAAACAGTGCGAGGAAAATCCTTGGGCAAAATTTGCACAAAATAATCCTTCGGGATCAGTGATAAAGGGAACTGTGAAAAATTCAACTGAATTTGGTCTTTTTATTGGCCTTGAAGGTGATTTAGATGGAATGATTCATATGTCGGATCTAGATTGGAACGATAAACCAGAGACCGTTATTGAAAAATTTGAAAAAGGTCAGACTATAGATGTAAAAATCCTTGATATTGACCCTGAAAAAGAAAGAATAAGTCTGGGTATAAAACAGCTTACTGAGGACCCATTCTCGGGGTTAGATAATATTAAAAAAGGAGACACGGTAACTTGTCATATTGTTCAAATCCGTGATGGAGCAATTGATGTGACAATTGGCAAAGAGGGAATCCCATCATCAATTAAACGAACAGACTTATCGGTTGATAAATCAGAGCAAAAACCAGACAGGTTTGCTGTTGGAGAACTTGTTGATGCTAAGGTGACCCAGGTGGATAGTAAAACTAATAAAGTAACGCTATCCATAAAAGGTTTGCAAATTGATCAGGAGAAAGCTGCTGTAGAACAGTATGGATCAGCAGATTCAGGTGCTTCACTTGGAGACATTCTTGGGGAAGCCCTTAATATATCAAATAATGAGGATTCAGAATCTAAAGATGTACCCGCATCTAAATCTAAGGCCAAAGAGAAAACAAAAACTGCAAAAACTACAAAAACTGCAAAAACTACAAAAACTACAAAGACTGCAAAGACTGCAAAAACGAAGAAGGCAACTGAAAAAAAATCAGCAAAGGTTGATAAAACTGAAGAAAGCAAAGATGATACTAAAAAATAATTTGTTTTCATATAATTCAAATATGAGCAATAGTTTTTTACAAAATAAAGCGCTTGCTGAGTAAACTCTTCTCGGTTTGGTATAAAAATGGAATTTAAATCAAACGTTCAATATAGGTTTTATCGAAAGCGCATTTTCTTTTGGCGATTTATATCTGTGTTTTTGCTAATGATCTTGGCAGTGTCCCTAATAAATAATAATAGTAATAAACTAGAAGGTAACCCTCATATAGCTAATTATCATATTAGCGGTCTTTTGATTAATTCTGATAGGATAATAGAGGATCTCGATAAAATAGCAAATGATCAAAATGCTAAGGCTATTATTATTACTATTGATAGCCCAGGCGGCACAACCGTAAGTGCTGAGGAAATATATTTAAAATTGGAATCAATCTCCAAAAGTAAACCAACAGTCAGTGTTATGAAAAATATTGCAACATCAGGGGCCTATTTACTTGCGCTTGGAACAGATCATATGATAGCAAGAGAAAACACAATTACTGGTTCGATTGGCGTGATATTTCAGTGGGCAAGGGTTGATGAAGGACTCGAAAAGATCGGTATAAAAATAAATGAGGTTAAAAGTGGTGAGTTAAAGGCCGAACCTGATTTTTTTGGTGATACAAGTCTGAACACAAAAAAAATGACCCAGGAATTGATTGATGAAACTTATCAATGGTTTATATCTCTAGTAAAAGATAGACGTTCACTTGGACCTCAGGAGCTTTCAAAGATATCTGATGGGAGAATTATTTCAGGCAGGCAAGCAGTCAAGTATAAATTAATAGATGAAATTGGAGGTCAGTTAGAGGCCAAGAATTGGTTAGTAAGGAACTCTGATATTAGTGAAGATACTGAAATATTAGATATAAAAGAATTAAAAAAAGATAATTTAATAGATTTTGGTTTGGCAAAAATGATAAACTATTTTAATATTAATTCGAGGTATTCTAAGTCTATCGAGAAAAATATTTCATTAATAGGTCTTGACGGATTATTATCAGTTTGGCATCATCCTAAATAAAAATTAAGGTTAATGGTTAATATGACAAAATCAGAATTAATAAATGAATTAGCAAAAGATTATCCGCATCTATACCATAGAGATATAGAGAAAGTTGTAGATGTTTTTTATAATTCAATATCTGATGCATTAGCTAATGGTAAAAGAGTGGAATTAAGAGGCTTTGGCGCCTTTTCAATAAAAGAAAGAGCCCCGAGAATCGCAAGAAACCCAAAGAATGGTGAGAAAGTTCAAGTTCCAAGTAAAAAATCTGTTTACTATAAACCAGGAAAGGAACTAAAGGAGCGTATCAATAAAAAATAAGTTTCATACCTGGTAATAGGATGCTTAAATTGCAATTCAAAAATAAAAAAGCACTATTTTGTGCCATAGATATGAAAGAGATTGATACCGCGATCTCACTGATCCATCAAATTAAAGATTACGTAGATGGTGTAAAATTAGGCATGGAAGCGTTTTATTCTATGGGTATTGATGGGTATAAAAGGATCCAAGATCTTCAGCTACCAATTTTTTTAGATTTAAAACTGCACGATATACCTAATACTGTCTCTTCATCTTTGGAATCCTTAGTGGGGCTTAAGCCGTATATGATAAATGTTCATACCCTAGGAGGTAAAAATATGTTAGAGGATGCAGTCCTCTCTCTAAACAAAATTAGCGATGATAGACCGCTATTGATCGGTGTAACGATATTGACAAGTATGGACAAAGATAGTTTCTATGATCTTGGTCTTAATGTCGATATACAAAAGCAGGTTATAGAATTATCAAAAATTGCTTTTAATTCTGGGCTCGATGGTGTTGTATGTAGCGCATTAGAAGCTAAATATGTTAAAGAATTTTGCGGGCCAGGGTTTTTAACTGTTGTTCCTGGAATCAGACCTTCTGGATTTGCAAATGATGACCAAAAAAGAATGATGAGCCCAATAAATGCTATGAATAATGGGGCAGATATACTAATTGTTGGCCGTCCTATAACAAATGCCAATTCTCCTGTAGAGGTAGCAAAAGCTATACGGAAAGATTTAGAAGATTATGACAGTAAAAATTAAGATTTGTGGGATTACAAAGCAAGAAAATATTGAGTGTTGTATTGAAAATTCAGCAGATATGATAGGCTTCGTATTCTATCCTGACAGTCCTAGAAATATTAAATTAAAAGACGCTATAGCATATTATAACCAGTATAGTAGTCTTATAGAAATGGTTGGATTGGTTGTAAACCCAGAAGACTATCTTGTAGATGAAATTATAAATGAAATAGGCTTAAACACTATACAATTTCATGGAGATGAAGATATTAACAGGCTTGAAAGATTAAAGAGAAAATCTGATATCAAGATAATAAAAGCCCTTCCCCTTAAAGACTTAGCAGTATTTGATGTTATATCTCATTATAAAGGAATCGTTGATTATGTATTGTTTGATTCTCCAAAACCAAAGAAATCAATCAGACCAGGAGGAAATGGCGAACTATTTGATTGGTCTCTATTAAGCGGGTATGACTCCAATATTCCGTACATACTATCTGGGGGACTAAATGTTAATAATGTCAAAAAAGCAATAGAAGAAACTAGAGCAAATTTTGTAGATGTCTCTTCAGGAGTTGAAAACGAACTAGGTAAAAAGGATAACGATTTAATAAGAAAATTTATATACAATGCAAATCAGGAGAAATTAAATTAATGCTTAAGAATTTAAGCACATACATGTCTGGTCCAGATGAGAATGGTAAGTTTGGTATTTTTGGTGGAAGATTTGTAGCCGAAACCCTTATGCCACTTATTCTAAATCTTGAGAAGGAATATGCGAAAGCAAAAAATGATCAATCTTTTAATGATCAATTAGCTTACCTGAACAAACATTACTCTGGAAGGCCAAGTCCATTATATTACGCTGAAAGATTGACCCAATTCTTAGGTGGAGGAAAGATTTATTTTAAGAGAGATGAGTTGAATCATACTGGAAGTCATAAAATCAATAACTGTCTCGGTCAAATATTACTTGCAAAAAGAATGGGGAAAAAAAGGATCATTGCAGAAACTGGAGCAGGGCAGCATGGTGTTGCAGTTGCAACTGTTGCTGCTAGATTTGGCCTTCCTTGTGTAATTTATATGGGAGCGAAGGATATTGTTAGGCAAAAACCAAATGTTTTCAGAATGAAACTTCTAGGTGCTGTGGTTGTTGCTGTAGAATCTGGAAATTCTACACTAAAAGATGCAATGAATGAGGCATTAAGAGATTGGGTTGCGAATGTTGAGGATACTTTTTATATTATAGGAACAGTTGCTGGGCCTCATCCTTATCCATCGATGGTAAGGGATTTCCAATCAATAATAGGTATTGAAACACGAGAGCAAATTTTAGCAACGGAAGGTTGCCTGCCAGATCATCTCATCGCTTGCATCGGGGGGGG
>CEUZ01213115.1_pt1 | contig 19068 bp, 15 predicted proteins | sample 361511 | NCBI WGS metagenome assembly CEUZ01 (sample SAMEA2622822, study PRJEB7988) | marine metagenome | biome: marine biome (ENVO:00000447); feature: surface water layer (ENVO:00002042); material: "saline water (ENVO:00002010), including plankton (ENVO:xxxxxxxx)" | depth 5 m
TGCACGATCGCTGGTCGCCCTGCGGCGGCAGCGGAATTCATCAGTTCCGGGGCGAGCATCGAACAGGTGCGAGCGAACCTGCTTGAGGCGAAGGCCTCGAACGCCGGATCCGAAATCAACAACGCCGTCGATGCGCTTGCGTCGAGCGGTGAACCCCAAGTCGAGCTCGACCCCTACGCGATTTATCGCGAACGGGCGGCTCGGCCCAAGGAAGGGAGGTAGCCAAAAATGGCGACCAAGACTGAAACTCAGCACACGGCATCGTTCATCGTGAGCGAAGCCAACGGGAATCGTTCCCGCGAAGAGGTGACCATCAAGTCCGGTCAGAATCTCGCAGCGGGCACGGTCATCGGTCTCCACTCCGGTGGCGACTACGCTGCCTACGACGACAGTGACCCTGCTTCCGCTTACGGAATTCTGATCGAGGCGACCGACGCTTCGTCCGCAGCGAAAAACGCTGCCGTCCTCGTAAGGGACGCAGAAGTCGTCGAAGCGGAAGTAACCGGCGAAGACGCCAACGCGAAGACCGATCTCGCGTCCATCATCTGGCGATAGCGCCGGTTAGAAAACGAGGTAAATCACCATGGCAACCATGGATGTTTTCGAGAGTGACGCATTTAATATGCGCTCTCTCACAGCGGCGATCAACGCCACTCCCTTTGTTCCCGGTCGCGTTTCCGAACTCGGGATTTTTGAAGAGTCGGGCGTGACGACGACCAAGGTTTCGGTCGAACGTCTCGCTCCGTCGGTCGGTCTGGTCGCGACCAGTGCGCGCGGCGCACCCCCGGTGCAGAACACCGCGGACCTCCGCACTCTGTACGACCTGAACACCAGTCGCATCGCGATCAGTGACACTTTGTACGCTGACTCTGTGCAGGGGGTGAGAGCGTTCGGTAGCGAGACCGACGTGCAAGCTCTGCAAGCCGAGGTCAATTCTCGGTTTGAGAAACTGGCGCAGCGCATCGCGGCCACAATCGAATTTCAACGCTTTACTGCCCTCGAAGCGGTCACTATGGATAGTAACGGAACGACCGCACTCGTTACGAGTGCTGACGTGTTCCCCGGATCCGTTCCGGCCGCGCTCGACATGGCGCTGGGTTCGACGGGTGTTCGCACGAAGATCAGTCAGGTGATCCGAAGCATCGAGAATGCGCTCGGAGGACGTTCGTACAGCAGCATTCATTGCTTCTGCGACGACACGTTCTTCGACAATCTCGTTTCGAACGCAGACGTGATCGACTCCTACAAGTACGTCGATGGCGGCGCACTGCGAGACCGCACCGCACGACGGTCGATCTCGGTAGGTGGCATCGACTTCGAAGAGTACCGACCCGGCACTCCCGATCCGCTCGGGAACGGAACCGCAATCGCGTTTCCCATCGGTGCGGGCATCTTCAAGTCGGTGTTCGCCCCGGCCGACTACAACGACACCGTAAACACCACAGGGCTCCCCTTGTACGCTCGGCAGTTCGCCGATCCGCTCGGGGATCGCTTCCGGCTTCTGGAGGCGCAGTCCAACGTGCTCAACGTGTGCGTCGAGCCTTCGGCGGTCTACCCGCTGGACGACGGCGTATAGCGTAAACACAGTCGGAGTAGTTCGCCGTTCCTGGGGTGGGACGGTGGGCGAACGGGGCGGGGTCGCTTTGCGGCCTCGCCCCTTTTTGTTGGGGGTGGCTTTATGGGTTGGCTGGACTTGGCTGCGCGCGTGCAAACCGCGAGTCAAACCGTTTTCGGTGAAAGCGTGACGTTTACTCCGGCGGGTGGAAGCCCGGCGACAGTAACCGGAGTGTTTGAAGCCGAGCACGCCTTCCAAGAGGTGATGGGGGACACAACGATCGAGACAGCTCGTCCGGTCGTGGCGTTTCGCATCGCTTCGCTGTCCCAAACCCCAGTCCGAGGCGACTCGATTACGGTGAGGTCAACAAACTACACCGCGATCGAGATTCAACCTGACGGGCATGGCGACGTAGTCGTCGTGCTCGAAAAGGCATGAAATGGCGCATGCAAGGCGACGACTTCTCGATGAGGTCAAATCTCTTCTCACCAACCTCGTAACGACGGGAACGCGGGTGTTCGAAGACCCTGCTTCGGCGGTGTCCGACGACTCACTGCCCGCGTTGATCATCGAAGCGAACGACGAGGAGGTCTCCCCGTTGGGAGAGTACTCGTTCGGTGACGAGGGATATCGCCAGCTCCGACGACTCAGCGTTTCTGTGACCTCTATCGCGAAGTCCGCTTCGCAACGAGATCAGTCTGCGCTTGAAGTCGAAGAGGCTCTAATGCGCTCGGACATCGGCGACATGCGAGAGCTCGAGAGAAGCTCTTTCGACTCGACGGCAGACGGTAACTACCGGCTGTGGTCTTCTGCTCTCGCGTTTCGTCTCACCTACCAGACAGAATCAAAGTACCCGCGCGTAGCTGTTCGCTAGGCGCATTTCCAACACGCGGTGCAGTCCGCTCGCGAGTTGCTAAGTCGGCATAGCCGGCTCAGGAGACCATCATTATGGCTACTGGACTACTGGGGCAAAGCTCCTCGCTTGCCTACAGCACCGACGACTTTTCGTCGTCTAACGTAACGATCGCAAATGTGACCTCGGTGTCGGGTCCGACGACAAGCGCCGACTCCGTTGAGGTAACCAACCTGTCCAGCACGGCTGGATATCGTGAGTACATCCAGGGGTTGATTTCCCCAGGGACGATGACCATCGAGTGCAACCTCGACCCATCAGACACGTCGCATCAAGCGATCTTCACGTACATCGAAGACCAGGCGAATACCGCCCTGCACTTCAAGCTAACCTTCAGTGACGCCACCTACATCAAGTTCAAGGGCGTCGTCACCGGAGCCGAAGTGTCTAACCCCATCGACGGAGCCATCACGCTTTCCATCACTATCCAAGTGACGGGTAATGTGGACTGGCCCGGATCGGCATAAGGAGACTGATTCATGAGTGGAACCAACGGCGGTTACGCCACCAAGGATCTGATCCTTAGTGTCAAAGACCTCAAATCCGAAGACGTGTTCGTCGAGGAATGGGGTGCGACCGTGCGCGTCCAAGAGCTCAGGGGAAGCGAGCGCGGTGCGTTCGAGGCTTCGCTCTCGAACATTTCCGCGAAAGGCGACGCCCAGCCGGATATTCGCAATATGCGAGTTCGTCTGTGCGCCATGTGTATCGTCGATGAGTCGGGCAATCGACTATTTAACGATACAGAGCTCGGAAAGCTGGGCTCGAAATCCGCGAGAGCACTTCAAACCGTGTACGAAGTAGCCGCCAGGCTTTCGGGTGTTTCCGACGACTCCGTGGAGGAGGCCGTGGGGGAATCCGAAGCCATCCCGCAAGACGAATCCTCCTCGCTCTCTGCATAGCGCTGGGGATTCCGTCTGTTCGAGAGCTCTATGCGAGGGTGACTTCCTCGGAGCTCACAGAGTGGTTTGCATACTACCAGTTGGACCCGTGGGATGGTTCTAGACGGCATGATCTGCCGGCCGCGATCGTTGCGAGCACGGTCGCCAATGTAAATCGGGGGAAGAATTCAAGGCCACTACAGCCGACGGATTTCATGCCCGACTTTGACGGCAGACACAGCCAGCAGACCGCCGAAGACATTTTCGGCCAGTTTAGGCTCGCGGAAACCCTGACGAAGGCCTCGGACGAAGCACCGTCCGAGGCCCGGGTCAAGGTTGTAACACCCGGAGAGGAGAAGTAATGGCGCGAGGAAATATGGGCGATCTTGTCGCCTATCTTCGTCTCGAAGACAAAAAATTCGTCACCGGGTTAAAGAAAGCCGAGCTTCGCGTAAATAAACTCGGAGCGTCTGCCCAGAGAATTGGTCGCAGCCTCAGCGTTGGCTTATCGCTTCCCCTCGCGGCTGCGGGCGGTGCATCGGTAAAGCTCGCAACAGACTTCGACCGATCGATGACCAAAATCGAAACGCTCGTCGGTCGGTCAAAGTCCCAGGTGGATGCCTGGCGCGAAGACTTGGTTGCGATGGGCCCTGCTCTTGGAAAGACCCCCCAAGAGCTCAGCGACGCGCTCTTCTTCATCACATCCGCCGGCATTGAAAACGCAAAGGCCCTCGACGTACTCAGTAAGAGCGCAAAGGCTTCCGCTGTAGGCCTCGGCGAGACGAAGGTCGTCGCCGACGCCGTAGTGAGTGCGATGACTGCCTGGAAGCAGCAGGGTCTATCTGCCGCAGAAGCGACCGACGTTCTGACAGCTACCGTTCGATACGGAAAGCTAGAGGCTGCGGACTTGGCTGCAGTTCTAGGCCGCGTCACATCGACAGCCGCCGAAATGGGAGTCTCATTCGCCGAGGTGGGCGGGTTTATCGCGGCGTTCTCTCGAACGGGCGCAAACGCGGAGATCGCAGCGACCTCTCTGCGCGGCACGTTGAACACCTTTCTAAAGCCAGGCGAAGAAGCGCTGAAGGTGTTCGACGATCTCGACATCAGCATCGACGACGTGCGGAAAGCTATCCGAGAAGACGGTCTCAGTGTCGCCCTTTTCGAGCTCATCGAGGGCTTCGATGGCAATCTAGACGTTTTGGGAGACGTTATCCCGAACGTCCGTGCCCTTGCTGGCGTGCTCTCTGCCGCACGGTCGCAGGGAATCTCATACGTCGCCATAGCGAAGATGATCGCAGAGTCGGAAGGCATGATGGAAAGGGCCTTTGATCGGACTCGCCAGACCTTCGCTTTCCAGTTTGACGTTTTTGTCGCAAAGGCGTCTGCGATGGGAGTGGCGATCGGCAACATCCTAATGCCGAAGGTTCTGAAGCTGACAACGCACATCGGTGATTACATCACCAAACTCACTGACGCCGGCCGCGAAAATCTCGTTATGGCGGTCACGGCTGGAGCGATAGCGATTGCGCTAGGGCCTGTCTTGTGGTCTCTCGGAATCTTTACCAAGACGATTGGGCTTCTGGCTTTCAGTTGGCTACCGAAGGCCGCTGCGGCGATCATCACATTACGTAAGGCGCTTACCAGCCTCAATATAGTCGCGGCGATTGCCGCTGGCCTGTGGGGCTTGGTCGCTGGTCTTGTGGCTGCCGCAGTCGCTGCGGCCGGGTTTGCCACTACGGTGTTACTCGTCGATGACAAGAAGTTTCGAGACTTTCTGCGATCGATACCCATGATCGGTGAGTCGCTTGACTGGGCTCGCGTCAAGGTCGAGACATTCGTCCTTGAGCTGAAAAAGGTAGGCGTCGTCGCTCACGCGCTTGTTGAGCCGTTTTGGACGTGGGCGAAGTCCATTGGGCGGGTATTTACATCGGTAGGAGTGTTCATCGCGGAGGCGTTCGAGAAGGTCTTCGGCTCCATATCCGTAAACGCCGAATCGTTGTTCCGAACGCTGTTTCCCGGCGCATCCATGCTGCTCGACGTGTATGGATTCGTGGCAGAAAAGGTGTCCGATGTTTGGAGCGACGTATCGGCTCAAGTCCACGACGAACTTCAGTCCATCGAGTCCGAGATAGCGTCTCTGAACGAAGAGTTCGAGACGTTTTGGGCGAAGCAAAAGATTGCCGCAGCGGAAGTCCAAAAGATCCGGATGCTGGAAGTTCTCGGTCTGGGCGACACGCTGCCGGAAGACATGCGTAGCCAGACCGGAAGTGCTCTCAAGCAAGAGCTCGAGGAAATTGTAAAGGGATTCAACTTGGAACCCGGCCACCTGGGGAGCTCGATGGGCCCCGGCGGCGCGGCAGACCCCTCGAAGGAGATACTTGCACAGTCCGACAGGATGAAGACTTTCTTTCGCGACGTAAAGCGAAGCATCGAAGACGCCCTAGACCTCTCACCCGCCCAAAAGTTCAACCGGGAAATCGAGCGCGGAATAGAAGAGGTCACCAAGATGCACAAGGAGCTAAGCGCTGGTGGTGAGAAGGGCCAGGCGCAGCTCGATGCACTGGCGAATTCGCTTGGCCTCTATGACTCGAAACTCTCAACTTTCATCGAACACTACAAAAAGGGGATGGGAGAGCTCGACGCCGCGACTGAAAAAGCCGGCAAAGCGATCCGATTAAACCTTGGAGAGTCCATCAGCTCAACGATCGACGAGATGTTCACCGGGTTTTTGCGCGGGACCAGAGACCTTGAGAGTTTCACTGAAATATGGGCGAACTCTATGATAGGAATCGTTGAGAACATGTTTTCTCAGTTCATCAAGTCAAAGCTGAACTTCGATGCAATCTTCGAGAAGAACTTCATGGAAGACCTTCTGCCAACAGTCAAAGATTTCGCGACGCAGGCGATGAGTGCTATCGGCAGGGTCTTCGGCTTCGGAGGTTTCGATTCCACGTCCCTGGGCGACCTGAAAAACCCAGCCATCGCAAACATGGACTTCAGCAGCCGAGCAGCGTCGATCGACAGCCTCGGATTATCCGGTCTCGTACCAGGCCACGCGAAGGGGGGAATCACGACCGGGCCGCAGCTCGCCGTCGTTGGCGACAACCCGAGCGGTCGGGAAGCGATCATTCCGCTGGAGCGCTGGCAGGAAGTCATGGGCGGCAGTGGCGATGCGGCGCCAGAAATCCACATCCACTCTCCGAGCGCTTTGCAATCGCAGCGCAGCGGTCGCGACACAAACGGTCGGAAGTTTCTCGAACTGATCTTCGAGGGTGCGAAGGGCGCCGTGGCCGACGATATCGTGCGCGGTGGCTCGGTTGGGCGGGCTATTTCCGCCACCTTCGGAAGCCAGCCGACGGGAGGGGTCTGACATGCCGACCTGGCCGGGTTCACTTCCGACGACTTTTCCGCTGGGTACGAAAGAGGAGGCCAACCAGAACACGGTCGCTTCAGATATGGATGCCGGCGTGAGAAAGATGAGGCCGCGTTACACCGCCCTGGTCAGGTTCCTTGAGCCGCCCGGCGAACGCTTCATCTTTACCGAATCACAGAAAGAGGCGCTGTTTACTTTTCACGACACGACCTGCGGATTTGGCTCGCTCGAATTCGATTGGGTCTCGACGGGCCCGACCCCAGAGTTTGACGGTGTCACAACCGCCCAAAAATTTCGGTTCGACGGGCGTCCCACTGCCCAGGTGATTCGGCCTGGCAGCGCATCGACCAGGCTCTGGTCTGTCGCAATGCGCCTCGAAGTGCTGCCGGTCTGATGCCGCGGCAGGTAAGCGATGCGTTTCGAGAGGCGTTCTCAGCCAGCTCGACTGACCAGATTGCACTAGTCATGCTCGAAATCACACACGCCACCATGGCGACCCCGGTACGCGTTGTACTCGATACCGTCTCGCACGGATTCGGCGAGACCGGGACGGCGACGACGCTTTTAGGAAACCACAGTGCTGCCGGGTCGGGTCTTTCGGAGATACTGGTGGCGGACCACGCGAATTTCGCAGTCGGCGACCAAGTGCGCGTAATGGAAAACGCCGGCCAGGTTCGATCCACGTCACAGAACGCCGTGGCCGGAGACACGCGTTTACAGCTAGATAGCGTTGGAGGTTTAGCGGTCCACGATCCGATTCACATTGGCCTCGACTCTGGCGCTCTCGACTTCCGCTGGATCCGGAAAATCTCCGGCCTGACGGTAACACTCGACGACGGACTTTCTTCGGCGTCCACCTCACCAAAGTCGGTGACTAAAATCGGGTGGTCGTATGGACGAATCGGCGTGAAAGATACTACGGGTGGTGACAGGCTGGAATTCGTGAAGCCCGCCGCACACAACTGGCCCGGAGGGAATTCTGGTAACCCTGTCCAGAAACTGAACGAATACCTTCCCTACCCGTTCGAGATCGAGCTTGGCAACTCAGAGCCCGGGTCTTTCACTGGTGCGCGCCTCCGGATAGACAACATCGATCGGTCGATCTTGGCAGCGTTCCGAGCCCTAAAACCAAGTGACGAAGCGGCAGAGGTGACCATTCGCGTTGTTCTTGCCGACACGCCCGAGGTGGTCGAATTTGAGACGCCGCCGCTCGCATGGCGCGGTCTCGGCTTTGACAACCAGACTATACAAGGGGATCTGTCGGCCCCTTCGTTTTTGGTAACCGCGTTTCCTGCGACGTACTTCACACCGACGAATTTCCCGAACATCTTTTCGCAGATATGAGCTCTGGCTGGGAATCGAGCTACATCGGTATCCCTTACCAAAACCGAGGGCGAGACCGCGAAGGCATCGACTGCTACGGCCTTGTGGTTCTGGTTTTCAGAGAGGTATTCGGGGTCCGACTTACGTCTTTCGATGACTTCGATATCGAGTCCCCCGACATCCATCAGGTCTGGGACGATTCGAGGAGATCGGAATGGGTGCGCGTGGCCGACGAGGACGTGAGGCCCGGCGACGTGGTGGACGCGATTCTTATGCGAATCCCGCACTGCGGGATCGTGGTCGATACAAACAGAATGATTCACAGCCGCGTCGGCGTAGGCGTGCTGATCGAAAACTTTTCGAGGGGATACTTTTGTCGGAGAATTCGGGGTATTTACCGACACCGCGACATGGTGTCCTAGAAAAGCTCTATCCGTCTGACGGATTTGCGCCCGATGGATACGTCCGCTTGCGGGAGCAAATGTCGATCTTCGACAAGTCGGACAGTCGTGAAATCGTTCTTCCGGTCGGCATGAGTCTTTCCGAGATGGCTCTTCAAGAGTTAGGCGGTCGTCTCAGTGATCGGCACGTCGTGACCGTTGGCGATCAGATCGTTTCGCGCGAACACTGGGAAACGACAGTCCCCGAATCGGGGCAACTCGTCCACTTCGTCGAGGCTCCAGGCGGAACCGAACTCATCATCGCCTCTCTGGTCGCCACACTGGTTAGTGTCTCACTAACGGTGGCAGGTGCGATCACGGGGAACAGCTATCTCATGATTGCAGGTGCAGCAGTCGGGCTACTCTCGATGGGGCTTGGCGCGTGGGGGGTAGGCGCCGCACCGCTCACGTCGGTGGTCTCCAACAAGGTTCTAGTCGCTGGCTCCGGTATCGCTCTCGGTGCGGCGAACGTCCTTGCCGGCTTTATTGCGCGTCCCCAGAGACAAAAAGGAAGAGACTCCGGTTTCAAGGCGAGCCCGCACCTCGTCGGCCTGCGAAACACCATCCGAAAGTTCGATCCGGTGCCGAAGGTTTTGGGAAAGGTGCGAGTGGCTCCGCCTTACGGACAGCACCCCTACGCCCGCGTGATCGGCGAAGATAGATTTTTTTTCGGTCGCTTTATCGTGTCGAAGGGGCCCACGCTGATCTCCGACATTAAGATCGGCGAGACACCTCTCGAAAACTACTACGTGAGCGACGGCTATCAGTCGATGAACTTTCCACACTTAACGCACACCGGAAGTTCCCAACCCGACGCTGGAGATTTTCAAGTCACAAACTTAAAAGTTTATCTGCGATCGGGCGATTACAAGTACGGGGTGATCTCGAGCCAAGGGTACCTCGCCACCGATTCAAAGATGTGGCTCTTCCCATATAAGACGACGAGAACCTCGGATGCCGAAGGGAATTTCACTGACCCGGGACAGCACCAGCCATGGACATGGGGAGAACGAGAATGGTGGGACGCCCGAAAGGTTCTAATTCCGACGACGCGCGGTGATTTCATCGCAAGGTGGGTAACCCAGGTATGCATGCCACCTCACCCAAGTGTCTCTGTGACTTCGACGATTGTCAGCGACACTTTTGTCCACGCAAATATGTATCGCACCACAGCATGGTTTCGAGACGACGTTCCCTCGTTTCGAGACCTTGAAGGTATGTCTGGCGTCGCGGGTGAGACATGGTTGCCAGTAACGGATGCGTCTGAATTCTTGGTCAACGACTGGATCGAGGTACCGATCAAAAACCAGGGCGACGTTCTGGAGTGGGATACAGCGCCGATCTCCGAACTCGACAGCACATGGAACACAAACGCAGGACGGTACCTCGGTGGGTATGTGACTGCGGTCGATACGGCCAGCTCTCCTAACCGAATACGGTTTCGGCCGAACGCAAAGTACAGCTCCGCTCCATATGCTGGGACGGTGCCTGCGAATGCGCCTATTACGATGTGTTGGGGGGGCGATAACGCACACAACGGAAACTACGCTTCCGATACAGACTCTGTCTCGTATCAGCATCGGGCTTATTTGTACGCGGGAACATCCTCAACAGCATCGAGCGTAAACCAGAGAAACAAGAGCGCGCACAGGTACTCTGAGTGGGATAGCGCACGACTGTATCGGTTCGACCGCGCCCTTGGGACGCCGGTCAAGTTCGAGTGGCACAAAAACTTAAAGTCGCTCAAAGAGGACGTGCTCTTTCAGCAGCGAACAGGCTTTCCTGAAGAACCACGTCTCAACATGATTCAGGAAAGCGTGTACCTCGACGACAACGTCACGCCTTTGAACTCGTACACAGGTGGGTTTGAATCGGGGCTTCGAGCCGACCCTAAGATCCGCACCAGTGCCGAAAATGCCACACGCATCCGCGTAAGCTTTTCGCTCGCCCCGATGTTCTATCAGGATAAACTGGACGGAGATAAACACGCGGCGGATAGCATTTTGCACTTCGCTATTCGCGAGACCCCCGAAGACTCATCGGGATCGACGCCGACATCGCCGGCTTTTGGGAACGACTTCCGATGTGAGGCCGGCGGACAAACGAGCGGATGGGTTACGGGAGCCAGGACAAAGGTTTTCCGCGGCGAAGGAATCTCGACTCCTACAATTGCCGTGAAAGTCTCGAACAAAAGCGACAGCGTGAAGAATGTCGCTTTTGACATCATCCCCGATTCGGCTTCGCCCAGCTCCGGTAAGCAGTACGACGTGAAAGTTGGAGTGGATGACTACGGGTACAAGGGCAAGTCCAATTTTTACCGCGACATCAAGTGGATCGGGCTCGAGTCCACGCTGACTTCGGATGCGGTCATAGAGTCGGACTTGTCTGAACTTCAAATCCGGCTTAAAGAAAACTCGCTCGTCGAAGACCTTAACTGTGTCGCGCAGTCGCTCATCGCGTACTACGACGGATCGAGTTGGGTTGAGCCGGTATTCAATATGGACGAGGCGCAGCTCACGAAATTCCAGGCTGCATCTGATAATCCTGCTTGGCAAATTGCGGACATTGTGCGCGGCAAAGCCTGCGCTAAGCCTGTGGACGATCGATACATCGATGGGGACTCGTTTCTGGAGTTCGCGAACTGGTGTGACAACCCTTACACCGGAGAAGCGGCGACGGTCGGAAACAACGTCGGGGACGGTTCGTCGAGCTATGCGGCAAACGATACCGAGGTCGATTTAACCTGGGGAGAGTTCTGGGCAACGCGCGACGATCTCACGATGACGGAAAAGCTGCCGGCCACAAGCGCTGGCTACACATCCGAATACTGGGAGACGGTGCAAACGCCCACCGCAATCCCTTTGGGGGCGGCGACCGGCTCGAAGTTCCTGCACGCGACAATTCGCCGCCCGACCACAGAGGCATCGCACTGGGATACGTCTGACTGGAGTTTTCAGGCGGAAATCATTGCTTCCGACAGCTCAACCACGGGTGTCAAGACCGCCCCTTCGGTCGAACTAGTCGCAGGTGATTGGGTGACGCTCACTTGGGATTTCACTGACGAAACCGTCGCTACCACCGCCAACGACTGCAAGATCAGAATCTTCGGTTTGACCAACCAGCAACTTCTACCAACGATCTCTGAAATAGCGACTGGCTGGACTGGGCACACGACTGCTCAGATTTCTCGCGTCTGGATCGATGACAGCTCCACCGGCAACGGCACCTCCGTTTTCGACCACAGCTTTTTCCTGAAGTCCAATGTCCTCGACAATACCGCGAACGCGATTGTTCGATGGCGCCACGCTTTGATTCTACCCGGCGGCAGCAATTCGTATGAAGACGCGAATGTTTCACAGCTACCGTTTGATCCTCTTACGTTTTCGTACAACGGAATCAGACTTCACAACGTCAAGTTTACGCAATCCTCCGGAGGCGCTTTAACGGAAACGAAAAAGGCGGTTGGAACCCTGGAGTCAAGCGCGAGCTACGGTGCCTCCTACCGACTTTCCTTCACAAACGGCCTTGAGGGCGCGGTCGCGGCGGGAAGTACGGCCTACGAGTTGTTCCTGCCAATGCGCTGCAACGCGGTTGTGGACTACTCGACGACCGCTGCGGACATCATGGAGCAAATCGCGGCGGTTGGATGGGGGAGCGTCCATTATCGCGACTCGAAGATCGGGATAACGATCGATAAGCCCAGGAAATCGCAGGCGGGTGTGGCGGACACTCCGGTTACGTTGATCACTCCGCGGAACACGAAGGCCGGTTCATTGCGTGGTACCAGGCAGTTCCCAGAGATCGCCCACGCGACAAGGGTAAACTTTCAAACCGAAAAGGGTGTGACATCAGAAAGAATTGTCTACCGCCCAGGATACGCATCAGCCGCAGGGGATGGGGTAAAGAAGGCGACGATCTTCGACCAGATGGACACCTGGGGCGTGGTCGATCCTGACCAGGCCTACCAGATGGCGAAATTCAACATCATCGCGCGAGACTACCGAAATGAAGTGATCGAGGTGGAACTCGACCTCGAAAACCTGTGGATCGAGCGCGGTGACCTCGTCGAGTTTTCTCACGACACCCCGATGATCGGAACGAGCTATGCCCGCCTGACAGCGGTTGCGCTCGATGGCTCCAACGAACTCGACACCATCACAACGGACGAACCGTCAACGCTGGAATTTGGCAAGGCGTATGGCGTGAGAATCCGATCCGCGGACGGTCAATTCGTGACCACTCCGGTCACAAACCCGGCCACTTCTGGGAATCCGAGCGTTTCGACGAAAACGCTGACGGTTACCGGGTCGATCGCCGCAAGCTCTGCACCGGAAGCTGGTGATTTGGTCGCCTTCGGCGAGCTCGGCGTGGAAACCAACAGGATGGTCGTGATCGGAATCTCCCCCACCGACGATCTATCCGCGCGCATCACGATGGTGAGCGAAGCAGCGGACATGTGGCCGGCGCTTCGACAGGAAAACAGCATCCGGCCGACATACACGCCCGGCACCCAGATCACCGACGACACGAAACCGGGCGAACCGACGGTACTCGGATGGATCTTCGGACCCGACTTCGTCGATATTGACCTCGCGACAAAATCGTTTGAGCACGTCCCGGCAGGCCAGATCGAAGGCGCCTGGCGAGACAACGCTGGAGGCAGTTGGAATCCGACAGTGACGGTGATGGCAGAGGCGACTACAACCATCCGTTTCGAGTGGCCGTACACCAGCAACCAATCAGGACGGGGAAAGCGCTGGTTCCAATTCCGCGCGATCCGATCGGATACGTTTTCAGCGTCGAACTGGACTGCCCTGGGACCGCTCGAGCCAGAGCTCGACGCAGCATTCATTCCTAATGACATATCCACCTCCCACCTAGAGGCAGCGGTGGAGGATGGTGATTGGGTACTGGATTGGGAGTTAAACATCGGGTCGGCCGCTCCCGACACTCTCACTGAGAGTGAGAATGTGAGCGCCAGCATCGACGTTCTGAGATCAGAAACTCCAGTACTGGAAGGAAGGCGTCCCGCCGAGCTCTCGCGATACGTCACAAACTTTCGCATCATCGTCATCGAGTGGCCTGGAAACGAAGGCCTCCACCTCGCACCCAACTACGACAACCTTCCGATTTCTGCCCATCGACCAGAGGGGAAGTGGTTTCCAAGCGAGCGACGGAACGGATGGGCGCCTACCGACGACTTTGTCAACTCCTCCCACGTAAAAGTGAGGGAAGAATCGGTCGGTGGCGACGTGAGAAACTGGCGGTACACACACGAAATGAACGCGGCGGACCACGACGGAGTTGCGTCAAGGGGGGTTTTCCAGTTTAACGTCATCCCGGTTGTGGAGAAGGTTCCGAGCTTGGGTTGGGGACACGGTCGAAAATACGAAACCAAGTACGACCCGCCGCCGCCGACTCCGACCCTCAGCTACATCTCTCAGCCAATGGGCCGCGCCGCAGTCGATTTCGAGTTTGCGGGCCAGGTCAAAAATCCCGATGTTGAAGGCATTCTGATCTGGGCGACCGAGACGAGCGGCTTCAAGCCAATGGCCGACAACCTCGTCTATTCCGGGCCGGCGTCGGATGTTGTTTCGGTCATCGGCCTGGCTCCGACGCGAACGTATTTCCGCTGGGCGACGTTCGACAAATTCTACCGAGCAGGCGACCCCCCCTCGACGCTGCACGTCCACCCTGACGAGGCGACGTTCTCGCCGGTCGCCGCGTCAGGAACGAGCGACATCGCGGTGGGGGATATGACGAATCTGTTCCCAGACCCGAGCTTCAACTACGTTGGCGGGTCGGCTTCGCTGAAAGATTTGTTCTCCGTTTACACCGAGGGGCGAGACCCTTACATGACGCACCCTTTGTCGCCCGACGGAGTTGGAGAAGAATCATGGGGCGTCGTCTCGATGATCGATCCCCTCGACAACCTTCCGGGGAACTTGATCTATCCAAAAGCCGGCACACAAATGCTCTCGTTCAACCCCGCAAAGTCGCTCGGTTTTGACGGCCACGGGAAACGGTTGTTCCAATTTTTCTGGCAAGCCACTGGTAACTACGCCGACGGAACAGCTCCGACCGACTGGACAAAGTTCGAGGTCGGCGCAGAAATCGAGTGGCAGATCAATAACACAGGCCCCACCTACTACGGGACAATTTTCGACCTCTTGCTAGACGAGTCGGGAGCCACCCAGACACCCGGAGTAATCGAACCGGAGTTCGTCAACTGCTATGCGCACCAACCCGGCACCCACCCTATCGATAAAACCGAAGACGACGAGACGACGAAGACGATGATCCGGCTCCGATCCGACCCGACAAATCACTTCGGTCGGGTCGCGTATAGCGTCAACATGACTGGCGGCTTTTCTGCCTCAAATGCTCCGCCGAATACGATGTTGCTATTCCCAAAGTTCGAGAGCCGGATGCCGCTTTTCGCTGACAAAGCGCAGAATGGTTTCGGCACCTCCGGCATTGCGACGGCGTTTTCGTGGTCTACATCGAACTCGATGCTTCCGGCGGACGCGCAGATTATGTCAGTCAGACCCGGCGACCAGTTCGAGTTGGATCTGTGGTTTAACCGAACGCGCTGGTTCTACGGTAGCGATGGCCGGATGTTCAACGCGCAGTTGGTTATGTACGACGGAGACGGCTACTACATCACAAAATACAGTGATGACGGCGGCTCGACATACAAGTCCACCGGAACCCAACACTCAATGGAATGTCTCGTCGCGAGTGAAAGCCCCGCATCCGACGCTGTTGGTGGCTTCGACCTGGGGGTGCAGACCTGGGATACGTGGATCAGCATAACGCACGAATTCACAGTTCCTTCGCACGTCACCCGCGCAACTCGCACCGTCGCAGAACACGTCGAGCATGGCACAGACGGGGTGCCGACAACGGTCTCTCGGATGGGTCTAGCGATCGTACCCGAGGGCTCATCCCTTTCCAGTCGGCTGATTTCCGGGCCTCGCTGGGAACCAAGCGGTGGCGTTTTGAATACGGCGGCGGCGGCGGGCGACGGAGACAGTTCCAACAAATTGTTGGTTGACCAAGACGTTTCCAACACAGGAACTCTTCCGCTTAGAGTCGCTCCGAACGGGAGATACAACTACGACGTGGAGATAGAACTCGACGACGGCAGCACGCACGGGGCACGGCTGATTTCGACGACTACGTTGAATAGTGACCCTTCCACGACCGAGGTCGAGATCGCCCCGGTTTTGTCGGGGGCGGCGGGTATCGGAAAACGCATCTACCACCGAAAAAACGGCGAAGCGGTACTTCTGTTTGACCAAGTCGAATTCAAGCCCGTTACTCAATCGCGGGGCATCGCGACCTCGGCGGTGGTCGCGGACAAAATCGGCGCGTCGGCGGTGGTCGCGGAGAAGCTCGCCACCGGCTCCGTCGAGACGGCGAAGATCCTCGACGCCAACGTCACGACGCCAAAGATCGCGGCCGACTCGGTGACCACCAGGGCAACTGTGAAAACCTCCGCAGTGCAAACATCGGGAACGATCAACTCCTATTTGCAGACACTGTCGGTGGAAAACGCTGACACAGCAACACGCCCGGTTGAGGTTACTTGGACCGGCGAGATTTACCGCCCGACCGACTACTCAACCAATGCGGACTGGGCGCCCTACTTCTCTTGCTACACCTACTCAACCGAAACCACGCTTGCCGCAGCTTGGCCGAGCGGCACCAGCTCAATACAGGTTTCATCCGTGACTGGCTTTGCGGTCGGCGACAAGGTCAGCGTCGGGCTGCACACGCTGAACCAAAACATCACACACGGATGGGAGATCCAGTCCATCTACCAGAACATCATCACGTTTACGCAAAACAATTTCTGGGCGGCAACCTCCGGAGCCTTGGTTTTCAAAGAAGACGACATCGTCTTGAGTGACGAAAGGGTGGTACCGGCAGAGACCACAGGCACGGGGGCTTTGCAGTCCTTTTCTTTTTCAGCTCTTTCCACCTTGCCGTCGGAGACGACGAGCAAGATTCTGTTCAGCTTCAGGAACAACGGAAACAACTTCTGGCAACACGCCGCTATCGCCGCTGGAGCCCATTACGACGCGAAGGTCGTGAAGCGGTGATGAACGAGCTGGAACTCGCGCGCCACCTTCGGCGCGGCCAACTCAACGAAAACTTCCGAGCCAAAATCAAACAAGGGCATCTGTTTTCCGGCTGGTTGATTTCCTTCGACGACCGCGCTGTCTCACGTATGGCAACCGTCCTCGCTGAACTCCGGGCCGGCGAGTCGGGCGCACATGGCGGGTTCTGGATCTGTCAGGACAACGAACGAATCGAATTGAATGACTCGGAGGCGGTCTTTCTTCTGGCGTCCGCAATCACCGCCCGGCTCGAGCTCGACCAGGCGTATCTCGAAGCGAGAGACGAAATCAACGCAGCGACGACCGAAGAGGAAATCCTCGCCGTCGAAATTGAGATTGGAGGGGGGAGTTAGATGGCACAGGTCTCCGGCGGGAGTGTTCGGGTTGAGAACGGCTCGAACACAATCCGACACATTTGGGACGTGCAGCTCGAAAACGGGGCGTCCGCCTTTGCTGAAGGTGACGTGATTACCTGGGACGGAGGCAGCGGCAGCACAGGGGGTGACGGGGTCGTCGCATCGTTTACGGCCGGCACACTGAGGCTGTACTTCTACCGAACAGCCGGCGCAAATCCGACTGTCGGGGAAACGATCACCGACAGTACCACTACAAAAACTGGAGCCATCGCTAGCTTCTACCCAAACTCTCCACCAAACTGGAGCACCGACCCAGACATCACCTCGGGTGGAACGAAAATGGTGGTGTTTGGATCGGACGCGACGGGGAACTACACGCTAGCCGCGTCCACCCAGCACACTTCAGACACGTTTGAGTTGACGACGAACTACGTCGGAACGACTGGAACCATCGTCTCTTACGGCATCCACACTGATTTCACACCGAATCTCGGGCTTCCCACGGTCAACTACGGAGACGTAAACGCGGTTGCGCTAGTGACGCGCGGCCTAGTCGAACTCGACCGGCGTGGGAAATTCCGAGGCGCGATGGTCACGATGACGGCGCAGCAGACAATCGCCGCCGCGACCGAAACGACGATCGTGCCGGGCACGACCGCCTACGACACGGACACATGGGTCGCGACGGCAAACGCGGGGTTCTTCACAGTGCCGAGCGGCGTGGCGAAGGTGAGAGTTTCGTTCTCCGTCCGCGCCGTCGCGGACGTTGTCTCGACCTGGCGCTGCCATGTGCTGAAAAACGCGACGACGAGTTACGCCGGGTTTACGGAAACTAACTATGCGGCGGTAGACGACGCCACTCCGATCACCGGAAACTCTCCGGCCATCGCAGTGGCGGCGGGCGACACGCTCAAATTGCAAACCCTGGTTTCGGCGGAAACGATCGTCGCGCTCGACTCAGCGACGTGGTTTGCGATCGAAGCCGTCGAGCTCACAGCGGCGAGCTAGGAGAACCCAATGGCCGAGGTCGAATTGACGGTGACGAAATTCGGGGAAACAGTCCAGTGGGTGCAGGCGAACGCGGACGGACACGCCTACACGAATGACGGGTTGACGATCTTGATGGTCGATAACACTTCCGGTGGGGCGTTCACCGTTCAGCACAATGAGCAGAGACAGTGTGACTTTGGGCACGCCACCGTCAATGACACCGACCCGTGCCCTGACGGCGGGATCACCCGCGTGTTCCGAGCGCAGAACATCGTGCGTTTTAACGACTCAGCGGGAAAGACGCACATCGAATTCACGACCGCAGTTCCAGGCGACGCGACTCTCCGGGTCGCCGTCGTGTCATATACCTCTTAGGAGTCAAACATGAAACGCGCCCTCCTCGTCGCAGTCCTCGTCGCCTTTTTGACCGGCGGCTATAGCTTTGCCCAGACGGAATTCCAGCCCAGCGTGAGTTCAACCGCAAAAATCGCGGACGAGGGGACTACGGTCACCCGCCGCGACGTGCTGAATTTCACGGGCGTCGAGATCACTTGCACGGACGACGCCGGAAACGAGCGGACGAACTGCGCCCTCGACACCGGCCTCGCGACCGGCACCTCGGGGACGATCCCGAAGTTCGGAAGCTCCAACACCCTCGTCGATTCAATCGTAACCGAGAGCGGGACGACCGCGACGGTGGCCGGATCGGTGAACACGACCGGCGGCGTTGACGTACAGGGCGCAGCGGGGATCACACTCTCGAACGACGAGACGATCACCAACGCTGTGGACGGCACGGTGAAGGTTTTGGGGATCTTGAGCGTCCGCGATTCGAGCGACCTCAACGCAACGGGCGGCGGAGTTGTTCACGTTGGCAGCAGCGACACCGACTACCTGGCCCTCGACCCGAACGAGATACAAGCGATGACCGGCGGCGCGGCGGGCGAGCTGCATATCAATACCCACGGAGGCGGGACAAACGTCCACAGCGTCACCGACGGGGTGTTCTCGGTGAATACGAGCGACCTCTACGTGGAGGCGCTGGGCGACATTGGCGCGGGGACGACCGACCCCGACGGAAAATTCCACATCTGGGCGGGCAGCTCCGGCGGTA
>CEUZ01008457.1_pt1 | contig 19065 bp, 20 predicted proteins | sample 361511 | NCBI WGS metagenome assembly CEUZ01 (sample SAMEA2622822, study PRJEB7988) | marine metagenome | biome: marine biome (ENVO:00000447); feature: surface water layer (ENVO:00002042); material: "saline water (ENVO:00002010), including plankton (ENVO:xxxxxxxx)" | depth 5 m
CGTTAGCCGTCATATCATTTTCTGGGTTATTAATGAATGGTATTGTTCCTCAAGGCAAGACTAAATCTGAGATACTCTTATTACATGGCTGCGATGATGAAATAATACCAATTAAATATTACGAAAATACAATTAATAAATTAAATGACAAAAATATCAAGTTTTCAGCAAGGAAATATCAAGGGCTTGGCCATAGTATAAATATACAGGAATTGGAATGTGCTATAGATTTTCTCAGAAGGGTGGTTTGAGTTATATCTTATTTAAAGTTATTCTGTCTTATATATTCCATATATTATTAAAAGGATCATAAATAAATTTGATATGATGTTATATGTTGCGATTGATATTCCCATTAACTCTATAGGCTCTGAACAGCTTGTAGCAATTTCATTTATGCCATCTAGAAGATTAGCTACCGAAATATTATTACCAGATAATTGATCAGAGCATGTATAAATATTTTTCCATAAAAAATTTTCGATCCCAACATGATAGATAGCTATTATAAGACCGCACGCTGAAAAAAATCCTACTGCGTATAGTATTTTTAATACATAGCTTGTTATTTTTTTTATATAAAGATATTGAGATAAAGAGCATAACAATAGGATTATATAATATGGATATCTTTGAATGACACACAATTCACAGGGCTCCATTCCAAGGAAGTATTGCATAAAATAAACGCTCAAGAGAACTAAACAGCTGTAAAGTAGAAGAAATAATAGAATTTTATTGGGGTATAACATTTAGTTAAGCCATAAATATCATTATTAGTATAAATAACACTATACTAATATATAACAATTTCTTAAATATTGGTATTTTCTTATTTAGCTTATCTATGCTTCTAACAATAGTGGGTCCAATAATATATGTAAGTAAGGTTACGCATTGGTATCTGACATATCGTCCCAGAAAACAAAACCCAATAAAATAATATATATTTAAACCAAATACTCCACTCGCAATAGTTACAACCTTAAATGGAAAAGGTGTCATTGCCCCAACTAAAATAACCCATAAACCATATTTATTGTATATTGCCTCAAAATCATTTAAATTAATTATTTTATTTAATAATAATTCTTCAGCGTAATACCCAATAACGTAAGCAATAAGGCCGCCAGCTGTAGACATAAAAGCCGCTAACAATGCCAAAAATATAAATTTCTGAGGAAATCTTATTACAGTAGGTATTAAAATGACTTCGACAGGAATCGGGTTAAAAATACTCTCAGTAATCGCAAATAGAGCAATATAAAGTGATAGAAATTTTTCCTTTAAAAGAATCTGCAATTTTTCTATTTTCTTTATAAGCAATATTAAAACCTTTAAACTATTTATATTACATTCTCTGATTAATATTAATAATATAACTTTTAAAATTAATATGACTATTTTTATATTATATTGATTAACAACTACTGATTATGTTTTAACTTTCTACTTATAATACATCTTTATTTTATTCAACTATATTTATAAATTGCTTAAATCTTATGCGCTTAATTGCTTAAATTTTATGCATATTCACAGATAATTAGCTTTTTTTATATATAAATAAATTGATATCGCATTATATTTAGCAGATAATTTAAGATTTCCAATATTTGGCACAGTTTTTGCATTGTAATAATAGGTATATAGAATTTTTTGGGAGGAATACTATGTTAAATTCAGGCGATACAAGTTGGATAATTACCGCGACAGCTCTTGTTTTATTAATGACAATGCCAGGATTGGCATTATTTTATGCAGGCCTTGTTAGGTCTAAGAATGTTCTATCTGTTTTAATGCATTGCGCATCAATTTGTTGCCTTGCATCCATAGTATGGTTGGCTGTAGGATATTCACTCGCTTTTTCTGGAGAAGGTGCTTATATTGGAGATTTATCCAAAGCATTTTTATCTGGGGTAACGAGAGATGCCTTGTCTGGCTCTATCCCCGAAAGTCTATTTTTTACTTTTCAAATGACATTTGCTATAATTACACCAGCTCTAATTGTAGGGGCATTTGTAGAACGTATTAAATTTGGTGCGGTATTATTAATAACAACTTTATGGCTATTATTGGTTTACGCTCCTATATGTCACTGGGTTTGGGGCGGTGGATGGCTGTCACAAATGGGTGTATATGATTTTGCCGGAGGTATTGTTGTTCATATCACAGCTGGTGTATCAGCCCTAGTAATTGCAAAGATGCTTGGAGCCAGGACTGGATACCCAGACCAGGTGCAACCACCTCATGCTCCATGGATGGTTATGGTTGGTGCTTCATTATTATGGGTCGGCTGGTTTGGATTTAATGCTGGTAGCGCTCTGTCAGCAGGATCAGATGCTTCGATGGCTCTCTTAGTAACACATATTTCGGCAGCTACAGCTTCACTTGTTTGGCTTGTAATAGAATGGCTTAGATTTGGAAAGCCAAGTCTAGTTGGTTTAGTTACGGGAACAATTGCTGGTTTGGCAACTATTACACCTGCATCTGGATTCGTTGGGCCTATGGGTGGTTTTATCTGTGGTCTAGCAGGTGGTATTGTCTGTTATTACTTTGTAGATCTAGTTAAGGTAAAACTTAAGATTGATGATTCTTTAGATGTTTTCGCAGTTCATGGTATTGGCGGTGCAACTGGAACGTTACTCGTAGCTATATTAATACTTCCTACTTTTGCTGGCGTTGGATTAAGCGATGGCGTTACTGTTCTCAGTCAAATATCAATTCAACTTACTGGGATTATCTCTACTGTCATATGGACTGTTATCGCTACTGTTGTTATAGTACTTATTACACAGAGAATTACAGGACTTCGTGTTGAGAGCGATGATGAGGTTGAAGGCCTTGATTATAGAGCTCACGGTGAGACAGGTTATAAACTATGAAAAGGATAGCATTATGAAAATGGTAACAGCAATCATTCAGACGCATAAGTTGGATGAAGTCCGAGAGGGCTTGAATCAAGTAGGAGTTATGGGCATGACCGTAACCGAAGCAAAAGGATATGGGCGCACTAAGGGCCACACAGAGATTTATAGAGGCGCAGAATATCAAATCAATTATATACCAAAATTTAAAATTGAACTTGTAGTAGATGAGTCAATTGCAGAGAAAGTAATTGATACAATTTCATCAATTGCGAAAACAGGCAAAATTGGAGATGGTAAGATTTTTGTATGGGATATTGAAACAGCAATAAGGATTAGAACCGGGGAAACAGGTGAGCAGGCAATTTAACTACTCGATGCCCCTGTGGTGGAATTGGTAGACACGACAGATTCAAAATCTGTTGCTTTCGGGCGTGCTGGTTCGAGTCCGGCCAGGGGCACCATCTTAAAAATATAATCCAGTCTAAAATATTATTTTCTATATCTTCTGCTTGCCTCATATTCAATGAAGAGCTACAGTTACTCTTGGATAGAATAGAATATTTGGCATTTTATGGAACTTGGTCTTAATAATAAGAAAGCTCTAATACTTGGCTCGTCTTCTGGTATTGGTAGAGCAATAGCAAAAAGTTTGGCGTTGGAGGGTTGTAATGTTCATATTGCATCAAGAAACGAAGTAAACTTAGCCAAAATCAAAGACGAGATCAAAAGCGATTACTCAGTAGATTGCAGATATGGGATTATTGATTTAACTCAAAAAGATAGTGTAGAGGAATTCATTTCTTCTCAAAAAGATCTTAATTTTGATATTTTAGTTAATAATACTGGAGGGCCCCCTCCTTCAAGTACAGCAAATACGCCAGATGATGTTTGGGGCATGTATATCCAATCAATAATTTTAAATATAATTACAATTACAAATAAAATAATACCATATATGAAACGTAAAAAATGGGGAAGGGTAATAACTATAACCTCATCTGGGGTTGTGCAGCCTATAGAAAATTTATTGGTTTCAAATACCTTAAGACCTGCTATCACAGGATATATGAAAACATTATCCAATGAGGTCTCGCAGTATGGTATAACTGTTAATACTGTAATGCCAGGTCGCATAATGACAGATCGCACAATACAGGTAAATCAATCTAGAGCAGATAAGCTTGGAATTACATACGACGAGGCCATAGAGAGATCATCTATTGAAATCCCTATAAAAAGATATGGTAAACCAGAAGAATTTGGGGATTTTATATGTTTTTTGGCAAGCAAAAAGGCAAGCTATATAACTGGAAGCAACTTAAGAGTAGATGGGGGGTTGATTAGAAATACCTAATTAACAAATAAAGAAATGAGTATAAATAATAAAAAAATTGGTGGACACTTATTAGCGGATCAATTAGCTATCAATGGGGTTGAAACAATATTTTGCGTGCCTGGTGAGAGCTATCTTGGCCTTCTTGACGGATTATATAACCATAAAGATAAAATTAAATTAATCACAACCAGAAATGAATCTGGTGCTGCTAATATGGCAGATGCCTATGGAAAACTTACAAATAAGCCTGGCATATGCCTTGTCTCTAGAGGGCCTGGGGCAACAAATGCTTCTAATGGCATCCACACTGCTTACCAGGACTCTACTCCAATGATATTATTGATTGGCCAAGTTTCTCGTGATGAGCGTGATAGAGAAGCCCAACAAGAAATTGATTATAAGGAGATGTTTAGGGCTATGGCAAAATATGTTGCTGAGATTAATGATGCAAATAGAATTCCAGAATTTGTGAATAAAGCATTTTATATAGCTCAATCAGGTAGACCTGGTCCAGTTGTATTATCTCTCCCTGAAGATATGCTAACTGATGAGACGGACTCTGTGTGTATTCCGCCACCCGCAGTTATAAGACCTAGTCCATCAGCTATGCAAATTGAGGATTTTTATACAAATCTTAAGTCAGCCAGAAAACCACTGATAATTGTTGGAGGTAGCACATGGACTCAGGATGATGTGAATAAAATAACTGAATTTGTTAACATAAACTCTATCCCTGTATTAACATCCTATCGGGCCCAGGATAAATTTGATAATAGGAATGAAAATTATATAGGTCATTCAAGTTATGCTATTCCAATAGAAACAAAAAAGCGTATTGAGGACTCTGATTTTATACTTGCACTCGGCGCAAGACTCGGTGAAGTTACTACCCAAGGATATACGACAATTAATGTTCCAAAACCAAAGCAATTCCTTGTGCATGTGCATCCTGGAATTAATGAAATTGGCACTGTTTATCAGCCCGATATAGGTATAAATAGTGGTGTTGGAGAATTTATAAGTCATCTCAAGAGCTTGCCTAAAATAGAATCTCCCATATGGAAAGAATGGTGTAAATCAGCTAGGCAAGAATACTTAGAGTTTATAAAGCCGACAGTAATGAGTGGCAAATTGAATTTATCCGAAATAATCAGTTATTTGAATAAAGTATTAAATGATGATGATATTATGATTGTTGGATCTGGCAATAATTCACAATGGGTGCATAGATATTATCAGTACAAGAATCTTGGGTCACAGTTAGTAACCACGGCAGGATCAATGGGCTATGCTGTTCCTGCAGCCATTGCAGCGAAATTACTTAATCCAAAAAAGACGGTCGTTAGTTTTAATGGCGATGGATGCTTTATGATGTTGGGTCAGGAGTTGGGTACTGCTGTAGAAAATAACATTAGCCCAATATTTGTTATAGTTAATAATGAAAAGCTGGGTACAATTAGGATGCATCAAGAGAAGAATTTTCCTGGGAGAGTAATGGGCACAAATATCAAAAATCCAGATTTTTGCATTCTAGCTAAAGCCCATGGAGTAGATAGCGTCAAGGTAACCAAAACTAAAGATTTTTATAAGGTATTTGAAAAAGCTAGGCTAGATAATAAATGCTTTCTTATTGAATTAGTAATAGATGGCAATGTCCTGAGTCCATCATTGGAAATTGGAAGCAATATTGGAATCAATGGTCTAAAATAAAGATAATAGATGATAAATATTTATCAAATCAGTCGATTCCTCTCTTAAAAGTAAATAAAAATTAACAGCTAAAAGCATATAGTTCTTGTTTCCCGATGAACGATGCCCTGCATGGCTTAAATTTGCAAGATGCTCTACATCATACTGAAACTCACTATTTATATTTTGCAAAATACTGTCACTAAGATCTTTAGATCTTGCTGACTCCCTTTTATGCACAATAATTGCTGGTATGGTGAATAGAATTAATAGAAATGATCCAATTTTAACGGAAACACCACTTAATATTAAAATACTGCCTGAACTCATTAATAATAAGGCGATATAAAATGATAATTTAGTTACAATATCAAATAAAAATGATTTTGAGATAGAACTAAAAAGTATACTCGTTCTTTTTATCCCTATTACCCTTCTTTTTTTTGTGGAACCAAGCATAAATACGCCATGAAGATAGATATAAGCAATACCTAATCTAAGAAATAAGTAACCGATATCATGTAATTCAAGATTTATCATTAACATAATATATAGTATAGTATAAACAATGTGTAAACAGTATAAATAACATATATATACCGAACGTTTAGTATAATGAATAGTAACGATTATAATTATATAGATTTAAGGGGTCTCAGTTGCCCAATACCTATATTAAAAATAAAGAAGCATATTCAACAAATGGTATATGGTGAACTTTTGCATATAAAAGCAACCGACTCTATGATTAAAATTGATCTACCTATTTTTTGTCATGAGACAGGTAATGAACTTCTCTCTATAGATGAAGTAAATGAAGAGATTATATGTATTATTCTCATAAAGAATTTAGAAAGTTAATTTAAATTATTCTTTTCTCATGCTAACAATTATTAAAGCGGCAAAGATAAGAATTCCTCCTATGTATTGTGAAAATAGCAGTCTCTCGTTTAATATAAAAGCTGCTGCAAGTGCTGTTAATATTGGTTCTGTATTGAAAAAAAGACTTGATATAACAACTGAAGTAAATTTTAGTGACAGCATTTGGAAGAAATAAGCGCCAATGTAGCATATAGATAATAAGACCACAGGAATATATAATGATATATTGTCAAAACTAATAACTGTATTTAGAATATATAAAATTATCAGCAAAGTTGGGCAAACAAATAGGTGAACCCAGAATCCTATAACTACAGCGGAGCATCTTTGCGTAGCAACGCTAGCTGAAAAATATAAGAATGTTGCGCTTATGCTTGCAATAGACGCTAATAACACCCCAGTCATATTTATATTTCTAAAGTCAGGTATGATTACAAATATTAATCCAACAAAAACACTCAGAAATATAAAAATATCACTAACTCTCATGGGGTATTTTCTAATTAAAAGAGACACAAGAAGTATTTGGATTGGAAATGTAAAGAAAATAATTGCTGCCAAAGATACAGATATATAATTTATTGAGCCAACATAACATAAATTAATCATACAAGTACTTATTGCCAAAATTAGAACCTGATATCTTATATCCTTTGGTACGTAGGGTTTTGTTCCGCCCTTTACAATTAAAGAAAGTGTAATGACAAACATAAAGAAAGCTCTTGATGCAACAGATACAATAGTTGGTATCCCATTTTGCAAAGCTACGCCTGCTAGAGGATTATTTAGCCCATAGCAAAGTGATGATAATACAGCAAAGAAGGGCCCCTTATTTTTTTTGATGTAATTTGAATTATTAATATGCATAAATTTTACTATTTAGTTTGATTTTGTTTGAAATTTTATTACATATAATAATGCTAACAATAAAAAAGTACTATTGGAGTGTGTCTTGGAAAACAATATATTAGAACTTGCAGATAATAAAGTATTTTCATTACAAAATATAGTTAAGTTGGATGGTAGGTTAAGTGCGTATCCATCAGACCAAGAAGGCTATGTTCCGCTGAATTGCTATCTTTTAAGAGAGGAGAATGGGGCATTCTTATTTGATACGGGGTATTTATATCACCAGAAATCGATTCTAAATCAATTAAAATCATTATTGGGAAATAAAGTTCCATTATCAATCATCCCTCTGCGCATAAATGAGTTTATGTCTGTTGGCAATGTTAAAGCAATTTCACAGAGTTTTAATGTAGTAGGGTATTACTCCCCTCATGCTGAGGGTGCTGATTGGTTTGATTTTACCGACAAGGAAAGAGATTTAAGCCTAAAAGAAATACCAACAACTATTGTCAGAGGTCTAGTGAATTGTGAAGTTGGTAAGGGCACGGGTAGAAATATTCATATTATGAGTGCACCTATAAGACTAATTAATACTCAATGGATATATGATGAGGCTTCGAAAATTTTATTCTCATCTGACATGTTCAATTATGGAATTGCAAAAAAAAATGATGAGGATTGGAGTATTGATAAAGTTGATGACACAATTTCAACAGATTTTATAAAATCTTTCTTGTTAAATACTAGATATTGGTGGCTAGAGGGTGCTAAGACTAGGGTTTTAAGAGACAATATCAAGAAATACTATGAATCATATGATATAGAAACTATTGCACCAGGATATGGAAAAATATTTAAAGGCAAAGAATTAGTCAAGAAGCAATTCGAATTTCTTGATAGAATCTTATTAGAGCTTGATAAATCAAAAGTTCTAGCGCAATATGTTCCCAGAAATTTAATGAGGTGAAATATGTCAAATAGCAAATTACCAAGAGAAATATTAGAAAATATATTTTGGCTAGGAGAGTGTCTTGAGCAGAGGTATCAAGGAAAAATTTATCACTCCTATAATTCTTCATACCTAATTATTGGAAAGAAATCGGCATTGCTTGTTGAAACAGGTCACCCAAAAGATTTTAACCAACTTCATGAGCAAATTCATGGAATATTATCCAAGAAGAATATCCCATTAAAATATATATTTATTACGCATCAAGAAACCCCTCATTCTGGAGGCGTAGGAAGATTTCTCAATATATATCCTGATGTTCAGGTTCATGGAGATATAAATGACTATCATATGGCCTTTCCTAAATATAGCGGTAATTTTATAGCTATGGAAGTAGGGGATAGTATTGATCTTGGTGGAATGGAATTTATTGCTGCAGAACCAGTAGTAAGAGACATGAGAACATCCTTATGGGGGTATACTAATCCTCAAAAACTATTATTCCCTGGTGATGGTTTTGCATATAGCCATTATCATTGGGATGGACATTGTGGCATGATTGCTGAAGAAGCTGACACTCTAGATTTATTTGATGTATCAGCTGTATTTGCAGAATTAGCATTATTCTGGACTAATTTTGTTGATATGGAAATATATACTAAAAAATTAAATGAGTTAGTTGATGAATTAGGAATCAAATATATTGCTCCTACACATGGGCTTCCTATACTTGATATAAAAAAAACTATGCCAAAGGTTAGTGAGGGACTCCAAGCTCCATATCATAAGATTGCTAGCTAGTTAATTTGGTTCTATATTTTTTTATTTGGATATGGGATATTCTTTCCAGAGTATCTTCTTACCCTAATATTTGCTTGCTCTGCATGACCAGCAAAACCTTCAATCATGGATAATCGCGAGCATCTTTCGCCTATTTCAGCAGAAGTATTCGTATTCTCAATTCTTTGGTAGGTACAAGTCTTTAAAAATTTTCCTACCCATAGTCCTCCGGTGTATCTACTTGCATTTTTTGTTGGAAGTGTATGGTTTGTTCCAATTATTTTATCACCATAGGCCACATTAGTTTCTGGCCCAAGAAAAAGGGCGCCATAGTTTTTTAATTTCTTAAGAAAATAGTTTGGGTTTTTTGTTAATATCTGAACATGCTCTGAAGAGATTCTGTTCGCTTCATCAATTAAATCTTTCTCATCTTTACACAAAATAATTTCGCCATAGTTATTCCATGAGACTCTAGCAATATTTGCTGTTGGAAGAATATCTAATAGTCTATCAATCTCTTTTAATGTATCTTTTGCTAGTTTTTCTGATGTGGTAATCAAAATAGCTGGGGATGTCGGTCCATGTTCTGCTTGTCCAAGTAAATCTGTAGCACATATTTCACCATCACTCGTATCATCGGCAATTATTAAAGTCTCAGTTGGTCCTGCTATAAGGTCTATACCAACTTCACCAAACATTTGTTTCTTTGCCTCCGCAACATATGAGTTACCAGGTCCAACTAGCATATTGACGGGTTTAATTTTTTCTGTTCCAATGCCCATAGCACCTATTGCCTGCACTCCACCTAAAATGTATATTTCGTCGGCACCAGCAAAGTGCATTGCTGCTACAGTTGCAGGATGAAGACCTCCATTATATGGCGGAGCACACGCAATAATTCTTTTTACACCCGCGACTCTAGAAGTGATGATACTCATGTGAGCAGATGCAACCATTGGGTATCTTCCGCCGGGAATATAGCAACCTACATTCTCAATTGGTATATGTTTGTGGCCCAGATATACGCCTGGGAGGGTTTCAGTTTCTAATTCTTGAATTGTTTCTAACTGTTTATTAGCAAAATTTTCTATTTGTTCTTGAGCAAATTTAATATCACTAATTTCATTTTTATTTAACTGATTTATAGCTTTTGTAATATCTTTTGATGTTAGTCTAAAGTCATCAGGGCACCAATTATCAAATTTAATTGAGTAATCTTTGACGGCCGCATGACCCCTATTCCTAATATCACTGAGTATATCTCTAACTGTCTTGCTAATTAGCTCACTATCTTCCTGGACATCATTTTCGGGTGCGCTCTTCTTAATATATTTTAGCAACTATATCACTCCATTATTTGAATACTTGAGGATTAATAGGAGACCCTGTTCCACCGGTAATAATTAGAGGGGGACCACAGAAGAAGAATTCGTAAACTCCATCTTTTGAGCAATCTTCTGCTAACTCTTTTAAATAAAATATTTCACCCATACAGAGGCCCATTGCAGGTATAACGACCCAATGCCATGGCTGGTTTGCCTCAGAGGTTTCATTTGGCCTAACCTCTACGCCCCACGTGTCGGAGCATATAGCGGCTATTTCCTTTTCGTGGCACCAATAGCAATTTTCAAATTTCACTCCAGGAGCATCGCCTCCTGCATAACCACCCCATTCATTCTGTTTTAGACATCTTTCCATTTGTCCGGTTCTTATTATTACAAAATCAGCTTTTTTTATATCTACATTTTGAGCCTCTGCGCATGCATCAAGTTCCTCATTGGATATAGCCTCACCATCTTCAAGCCAATCAACCCCTCTATGTCGTGCTATATCAAGTAAAACCCCTCTACCACTCATCTTATCTTTTGAATTTTCAATACCTAAAACATTCAATCCTGTAACATCTATCTGCTTTGGATCGTGTCCGTTATAAGCTCGATCTTCATAAAATATATGACCTAAGGCATCCCAATGGGTTGCTCCCTGGACACAGAGATTTAATGTATCATCTGCATATCTGATTTTATTCCAGTCTTGACGGCCACAAACAGCATCAGTACCTGTTGCAAGCATTTGATGAATAGGATTAAAGCGGCCACCAAATAGCCCATTTTGTGGACCATCTCTATCAAGCGGTATTCCAAGAGAGAATACTTTACCTTTCTTGATTAATTTCGATGCCTCTACAATATGTTCTGGAGTAATTAAATTTAAAGTACCAATTTGATCATCGGAACCCCATCTACCCCAATTTGATAATTTTTCTGATGCTTCTTTTATTGCATCCAAGTTAACTTTGATATCCATTATTTTTCTCCTATTTAATGTGCAGTCCATCCACCATCAATTATTAAACTAGTTCCAGTTATCATCCTAGCCTGAGGTGATGATAAGTATATTATCCCATCCACAATATCTTTGACATCCACAAGCTTTTTTAAAGGTATCATATCAAAAACAAAATTCCTAAATTTTTCATCTTCAAACATAGGCTTTGTCATAGGTGTATCTGCGAATGTCGGAGCAATTGAACAGACTCTGATATTAAATTTAGCAACTTCTACAGCCAAAGCCTTAGTTAAGCCCTCTATTGCATGTTTCGTTAGGCAATAGACACTTCTAGTTGGCGATCCAACGTGACCCATTTGAGATGTAACATTAATTATTACGCCATCTGAGTTTTTCTTCATAATATTTATAGCTTCTCTTGAAGTTTTAAAAGTTGCCTTAACATTTAAATCTATCATTAGGTCAAGTGTTTTATCATCAACATCTTCTATTAGTCTCGGTCTATTAACTCCAGCATTATTTATGCATATATCAAGACTCTTAAGTGTTCCTAATTTTATATAAAAATCTTCTTTAGTTATATCGTAAACCCAGGTTTCAATATTATTTGGATATTCTTTTTTAAGCTCTTCTAGATCAGACTTAGTTCTGCTAACAGCAATAATATTAGCACCTCTTTTCGCAAACTCTAGAGCAGTTGCCTTACCAATGCCTCGAGCTGCACCCGTGATTAGTATTTTTTTATCTTTGAATGGATTTACTTCAGTCATACGTTACTCAATTACTTAATTTCAGCTTCTTTGTACCATTTATATATTTCTTCACCTGTCATATGGATAACCCCATCATGTTTATTTATATAATCATATAATTTTTCAACATGACCAATGCGATGTGGTGTTCCAGTGAGATATGGGTGCATACTTATTGCCATGATTTTTATATTCTCATCACTTTCCATGTATAGTCTATCAAATGTCTCTTTACACTGCTGATAAAAGATATTTGCGGGTTGATGTTGAATAATATGAATAACAATATCATTTGTTTCAAGAGGATATGGTAGCGTTAGCATTGGTCCATATTTTGTCTCTAAGGTTGTTGGCAAATCATCCATAGGCCAGTTACAAACGTATTCAATTCCATTCTTTTTCAAGAGGTCTAGAGTATTTTCAGTTTCAGTTAATCCAGGGCTTTCCCAACCAATTGGCTGCTTCCCAGTGAAATTTTTTATTTCTTCAACAGCAGCTGCAATTTCTTCATCCTCATTCTCCAAAGAATGTTGGGGTTGTTGTTCATACCCATGACCCATAAACTCCCAGCCAGCTTCAAGGGCCGCTTCTGCAATTCTTGGATATTTTGAACAAACATGTCCATTTATCGCAAGGGTTGCACGAATATCTCTTGATTGGAGAGCTTTTAAATGCCTCCAAAATCCAACACGATTTCCATATTCATGCCATGACCAATTTGGTACGTTTGGTAATAATTGATTACCCATTGGCGGGGGTAAAGCATTTCTTGGCATAGGTCTGGAAATATTCCATAATTCAACATTAACTGTAGTCCAGACAATTATTTTTGAACCATTTGGGCCTTTAATCTTTGGTCTATCAATACTTGCTTCATATTTTAAGCGATCTGTGAGTAAATTCATTATTTTCCTACTTTTTATTTCTTCTTTAACATTTATATACTATTTTTTTCAATATATTATTTTTTATAAACTTTTTTAAGAATTTTTTACAGGCTAGAAAATGGGACCATTAAAGGATATTAAAATTTTCGATCTGACTAGAGTTTTGGCAGGTCCGCATTGCACTCAAATATTAGGAGATTTAGGAGCGGACATAATTAAAGTTGAGAGAGTAGAAAATGGAGATGATACAAGAAAATTTGCTCCCCCTTTTATGAAAGACTCAAATGGAAATGATACGATGCAGAGTGCTTATTTTTCTGGAACAAATAGAAACAAAAGATCTCTCACGCTCAATCTTAATTCAAAAGAAGGCCAGGGTTTAGCTAAAAAGTTAATCGCAAAATCAGATATATTAGTAGAAAACTTTAAGGTAGGTACATTAGAAAAGTATGGTTTAGATTATATATCACTCAAGAAGGAATTTCCAAGTCTCATATATTGTTCGATAACAGGCTTTGGACAAACGGGACCATATGCTAATCGTCCAGCATACGATGCACTAGTTCAAGCAATGGGAGGTGTCATGAGCTTGACTGGTGAGCCAAACGGTGAACCGATGAAAGTAGGTGTTTCAATAGCAGATTTAATGGCTGGAATGTATGCAACGGTTTCTGTTCTAGCTGCTTTGAGGCATAGAGATAAGACAAATGAAGGTCAACATTTAGATATTTCTATGTTGGATGCTCATGTTGCATGGCTTGCTAATCAAGGCATGAACTATTTAGCAACAAATAAGAATCCGGAGAGACTAGGTAATCAACATCCCAATATATTACCTTATCAGGTGATGCCATCGAAGGATGGATATTTTGTAATATCTGTTGGCAATGATGCTACCTTTGAAAGATTCTGTAAAGTAGCGTCTTGTGAGCATTTATTAAAAGATACTAAGTTTGCGGATGCAGTTGAACGAGTCAAAAATCGTAAACTTGTTACAGATAAGTTAAATGAAATAACAATGAAACAGCAGACTAAATGGTGGCTAGAGAAATTGGAAGCAAACAATATAGGATGTTGCGCAATAAATTCTCTTGAAGAAGTGTTTTCAGACCCTCAAGTCTTAGCTAGAAATATGGTTATTAATATGGTGGGCACTGATAGCAACAAGAATCCTTATAAATTAATAGCTAATCCAATCAAAATGAAGGATGGCAGTATCTCCTATAGACGACCACCTCCTGAGCTTGGAGAGCATACCAAGGAAATACTAAAAGAATATTTGGGCTTGGACAATGATACAATTAAGGAGCTTAAAGAATCAGGTGTAATTTAAGCTTTATCTTCTGCAACCTTGCCATAGTGAGTGTATGTTTGTGACATATACCAATTAAAGAAATCCCAATAACTCTCTTCTGGGTATTTCATTGGATTTTCAGCACTAACACATGACGGTATTTGTTTGGCAACCGTATCTAAACTTGTATTTACAAAACATGCTAAAGAGTATCTATCATTATTTCTTGGAGGTAGAACCCTGTGAGGTGTTGCCCTAAATCTTTCATTCGTCCATCTCTCAAGAAACTGCCCTAGATTTAGAATTAATGCACCTTCTGGAATAATTGGCCAAAACCATTCTCCGTTAGTATCCATTACTTGAAGCCCAGGCTCTTTGGCCATTGGTAATATAGTCATAAAACCTGTATCAGCATGGGCGCCTAAACCAAATTCTTTTTCTTCAACGAAATCAATTTTTGGGTACTTTGCTAATCTAAAATAACTGTATAATTCTTCAAAATGTGGAGCAAAGAAGTCTTCTTTAACATTCAGAGCTTCGGCCCAAACTGGCAATAATTTTTTACACATAGTAATAATACCATTCCAATAATCCATTATATCATCTTTAAAGCCATCTAATTCTGGCCAGGGGTTTTGAGAGTAGAATTGCTTTCCAGCGATTACATTTGGATGATCTTCTGGGTAATCGGTAGCAAGCACAAGACATTCTACTGAATCAGTTTTTGTATGTTCTTCATATTCGGAATGTTTTAGTATTGTAGTTTTTGAAGGAATGTATCCTCTTTGATGTTCATTGACTTTTATATTCATCTTAAAGTCAATTGGTTGATCATGGAAACGAATTATTTGTTGTTCCATTTTTTCTATTTTTTCTTGTGATATTCCATGATTAGTTAAGCACATGAAACCAAGTGTTTCTGCAACTTCTCTCCATTCTTTCGCGAGTTCTTTTAGGTTGGACTTGTCGCCTGCCATAATTGGACCAAGGTCCATTATAGGCAGTTCTTTTTCTTTAAATTTTTTATCTCTTGCATCTATTTTTTCTGAATTCATTATTTGCCCCATTAAACAATATGTTCTAAAGTATTCGTTATTAATATATCTAAGTTTGCTAATGTATAATATACATTTACTATATTAAAACAGATTTTTATTGGTAATGTAAATAAAAAAATCAATTTAAAGGATTAAATAATGGTTGATAAAATAGGAATAATTGGTCTCGGAATTATGGGATCCGCATACACAAAAAATTTAAGTGCCGGTGGTTTTGAAATAATTGGATTTGATGTAGATGATAAGAGGTTTGATGCCCAGGGAAATGCTCGTATCACAAGAGCTTCGTCAGTAACTGATGTGGTAAATCAAGTTGATAGAGTGATCACTTCCCTTCCACACCCTGACGCTCTCATAGCTGTGGCAAAGGAAATTGCAAAATCAGGTAAGGAAGTAATTATTGCTGATACTTGTACTTTAAAAATATCAGATAAATTAAGAGCTAAAGAAATACTCGAAGCGGAGGGTGTTACATTATTAGACTGTCCTGTTAGTGGAACAGGCCATCAAGCCGCAGTTGGCGACCTCGTTATTTTTGGAAGTGGAGATGAAGCTTCGTTTGAAAAAGTAAGACCAGCATTTGAAAAAATGGGTCGACTTGTTCATTATCTGGGAGAATTTGGAACTGGATCGAAAATGAAATACATTGCAAACTTACTTGTGGCAATTCATAATGTGTCATCCGCGGAAGCTATCACATACGGGATCAAGGCTGGTATTGACCCTCAATTAGTATACGATGTAATCAAATCTAGCGCTGGAACGTCACGTATGTTTGAGGTCAGAGGCCCAATGATGGTAGCTGGAAAATATGATGAGGATGTCTCAGCAAACCATAAGATTATGAAGAAAGATATTTCGGTTATACTAGATTTTGCAGATGAAATGGGATGTCCTACACCATTATTATCAGTAGCTGGGGAAATTCATAGGTCGGCTTTGGCTCAGGGCCGTGCCCTTGAAGACACAGCGTCAGTCTGCGCTGTAACAGATCAATTGGCTGGCGTGAAAAGAAAATAATTGTAAAGGCAAGAATAAATGATACATAATATTGATGCTAACTATAAAAACGTACATTGGGGTTACTTATCTGCAGAAATTAAGCCTATCCTTAAAATAAATAGTGGAGATAATCTGATTGTATCAAGTGTTTCTGGCCCTCCGGAAGTTACGCAAAAAAGTCCATTCCCAGTTAAAAAGTCTCTATTAGAAATACACGAAAAATCTATCCGCGGCACCTTGCAAGGAGGACACATTTGTACGGGTCCAGTCGAGATAAAGGATCTAAGGGCAGGAGAAGTTTTGCAAGTAGAAATCTTATCTATTGAATTGGATTCCGAATGGGCTTACACAGGTGTTACCCCTCTAAAAGGAGCCTTGCCAGATGATTTTTATGAAAAACAAATGACATATCTTGAAATTGATAAAACAAATTCGATTGCTAGGACTCCATGGGGTATGGAAATTGAATTAGATCCATTTTTTGGTGTTCTATGCACTGCCCCACCTCAATCCTGGGGAAAAATTCCAACAGTCCCCCCACGGCGTAATGGTGGAAACATGGATAATAAGGAACTGAAACCGGGTACTACGCTTTATTTGCCAGTATTTATTGATGGGGGGTTATTTTCTGTTGGCGATGGGCACGGTACCCAGGGTGATGGTGAGATTTGTACTGCAGCAGTTGAAATGGATATGCGCGGTGAATTTAAATTAACAAGAAGAGATGACATGAGTTTGATTTGGCCATTTGCTGAGAATGATGATTTCATAATAACTATGGCTTTTGATCCAGATCTTGATGAATGTGTAAAAATAGTTACGAGAGAAATGATTAAACTGCTTACAGATTATTGTGATCTGACCAAACCAGATGCATATACATTGCTGAGTTATGTAGCAGATTTAAGAATAACACAAGTTGTAAATGGTAATAAGGGGGTACATCTTATGCTACCAAAAAAATATTTTCTAAATAAAACTTTCAAAGTGTAAACGGAGGAATCGATGAACAAAAAATATAATGTTTTAATATTAGGGGCATCTTATGGGTCATTACTAGGTATTAAGCTGGCGATGGCAGGGCATAATGTAAATCTGATTTGTCTGCCAAATGAAGTTGATATAATTAATAGCCAAGGTGCAATTGTTCGACTGCCAATCCGAGAAAAGAACAGTGTAATCGAGTTAAGGTCAACTGAATGTGAAGGAAAACTAAGCGCATCAGGACCAGAAGATACAAGTTTAGATGATTATGACTTGATTGCACTTGCTATGCAAGAGCCACAATATGCAGCTGATATAATAACATCTTTATTAAGGAATATTGGAGAAAAGAAGTTACCATGTATGTCTATCATGAACATGCCTCCATTACCTTATGTTGCAAGAATACAGGGCCTAGATGCAAGTAACTTGCATGATGCATACACGAAGCCAGATGTTTGGAAATATTTTGATCCAGACTTCATGACTCTTTGCAGTCCCGATCCACAGGCATTTAGACCTCCTGATGAAGCAATAAATGTTCTTCAGGTCGGATTACCAACAAATTTCAAGGTTGCAAGGTTTGCTTCAGAAGAGCATACCCAAATACTTCGAGACCTTCAAAGCGATATTGAAGATGTTACTTATGATTTCGAGGGTGAGTCTATTAGCTTGCCTGTAAAATTAAAAGTTCATGAGTCAATATTTGTTCCATTAGCTAAATGGAGCATGCTTTTAGCGGGGAATTATAGATGCGTTAAAGAAGAGAATGCTGTAGCGATAAAAGAGGCCGTACACAGTGATATCGAAAAGTCTAAAGAGATATATAATTGGGTTAGTCAATTGGCAAGGGATTTGGGTGCAATTGAGTCAGATCAAGTTCCATTTGAAAAATACGCAAAGGCAGCTGAAAGCTTAATCAGACCATCATCTGCAGCAAGAGCTCTTTTTGCTGGCGCAAAGAATATTGAACGTGTCGATAAACTTATCAAATTAATAGCACAACAGACGGGTAAGGATAGCAGTTTAATCGACGGTGTTATTTCACAAGTTGATAGAAGATTAGAAATAAATAGAAATGCATAGCGTTCAATTAATTACCAGGAGTTCGCAATGAAAGTAGTTGATGGAATAATTAGTATTTTGCAAAAAGAGGGGCTGGAATATTTGAGTTGTTTCCCAACTACACCAATTATTGAAGCCGCGGCTAATAAAAATATTAGGCCTATAATCTGTCGTCAGGAAAGAGTTGGTTTAGGTATATCGGATGGATATAGCAGGGTAACTAACGGTAAGAATTTGTCTGTATTTGCAATGCAATATGGTCCAGGTGCAGAAAATGCATATCCAGGAGTTGCAACAGCTTATAGTGATTCAACTCCTATGCTCATATTACCATTAGGACATCCTCTCAATAGGGATCGTGTTTTTCCATTATTTTCAA